>Ga0213840_1000090_pt1 | contig 257608 bp, 184 predicted proteins | sample SWPATP22_FD_160132 | JGI IMG/M metagenome (GOLD analysis project Ga0213840, IMG submission 160132) | Coastal seawater microbial communities from Marineland, Florida, United States - SWPA TP2 #2 | ecosystem: Environmental > Aquatic > Marine > Coastal | place: USA: Florida | collected 2016-08-14
GGCGAAGCCTGCGTCAAAGTAGTTCTGCGGCCGTTCGAACTCGGTGCCGTCGGGGGCAGCCATCGTCATGCAGCGGCCGTAGTGCGACACGGGCACCTTGACAGTGCCGCCGTTGTCGTCGACGGCGTTGAAGTCGATGGTGCCAAAGCCCAGCTGGGCAAAGATGTCTTGGGCGACGCTGAGGCGAGCCCTGGGGTCGGCCCCGACGTCAGCGCTGCGCATGACGGCGTAGCCGACTTCGCAGGCGGCGTCGGTGATGACGTCTTCCATGCCGAGCTCGTCGTCGAGGAGCAGCGTCTTTTGCAAGTAGTAGTTGTAGAAGTTGCAGTGAAACACCAGCGGCTCGTGGGCGAGCAACACACGGCCGTGGTCGGTGGGTTGGAGCGGTGGAATCTGGCGGGCCATGGGCTATCCCTTCTGCACTTGGGCTTTGGCGTCGGTGAGCAAGGTGACGAGGTGATCGTCGAGCTCGGTCGTCGACGGCAACTTCAGAACATCAGGGCGTCGCACGCGGATGGCCACGCGCGTCAGCACCACCCGGCCCATGCGGCCGGGGAACAGGTCTTCGAGGGTCATTCATGTCTCCCCACATGAAAGGTGAACGGCAGGGAACGTCGTGGCCCTGCGGCCGCGCTCCCCCCACACCGACCATAGGTCGGCACCGTCGCAGGCACACCGTCGTCGACGACCTGTGACGGTTCGACGCGGCACCGACCGTTGCGGGAACACAAGTCGTTCCACACGCCCCAAAGCGAAACGTCGAGGGGGCCGTTTTGGCGGCAACGGCCTGCTGGACGCATCCGTCATCGGAGCGTTATGCAGGACGTCGCTTCGCTTGCGCCTGAGCGAACCTGACGGAGGTGGTGATGTCTGCCCGTACCGATGCCTTGGTGGCTGCAGCCAAGACCCTCAGCGACGTGCTCGACGACGTCTCGTTCGAGACGCCCACTGCGTATGTCTACAACCCGTTGGTGTACGCGTGGGACATGCACGAGACCTGGCTGCGCACGTATGGCGACAGCGACAAACACACCATCCTCCTCGGCATGAACCCAGGCCCGTGGGGCATGGCGCAGACGGGGGTTCCCTTCGGCGAGATCGCCGCCGTGCGCGATTGGATGAAGCTGTCGGGCGACGTCGACCAGCCCTCCCCCATGCACGACAAGCGCAAGGTCGAGGGGTTCGACTGTCCGCGCAGCGAGGTCAGCGGGCGTCGACTTTGGGGAGGCATCGCGGCGCGTTACCCCGACGCTGCCGACTTCTTTCAAGACCACTTCGCCGTCAACTACTGCCCGCTGCTGTTTCTCGAGGAGGGCGCCAAAAACCGCACCCCCGACAAGCTGCCCAAAGACGAACGTCAGGCGGTCGAAGACGCTTGCGACCAACACCTCAGAGAAGTCTGCGACGTGCTCCACCTTGAGCGGGTCATCGGTGTCGGCGCCTGGGCCAAAAAGTGTGCAGAGCGAGCGCTGAAGGGGCGTGACGTCGTCATCGGCACCATTTTGCATCCGTCGCCGGCGTCGCCGTTGGCAAACAAGGGATGGTCGAAGGCGGCGCAAGCGAACTTGGAGAAGCAGGGGTTTCCCATGTTCATCGGCGACGGCCCGCAATAGCGGTGGATCTCCTCGTCGCCAGATTCGGTGGCGTCCACGTCGACACCTGGCAAGGTGCAGCGGGTGCAACGGTCTCGTTGCAAGGGGAGTGTCCATGCCGACTGCCATTCGATTTGCTTCTGTTCTCTGTCTGCTGGCCCTGTCGGCATGTCCGGCGCCCACACCTGTGCCCACCGACGATGGAGGCGTCGTCGTCGACGCTGGCGCCAGTGACGAGAGCGAATGCCCCGCGTCGCGACCGTTTGACAGCGAGGAGTGCGACGTCGACGAACTGTGCACCTATGGCGACACCGACTGCACGTGCGAACGCATCAACGACGACGCGGCCGACGGGGTGTGGGTGTGCAATCCCAGCGCGTGCACCGGCGTGACCATTGCCAATGGAGGCGCGTGCGACGCCCCCGGGCTCTGGTGTGGCGTTTATCCTCCTGTCAGTTGCCGGTGTCTTCCCGATGGCACGTGGGCCTGCTGCGATGTTTGTCCGGAGTGCTTTGTCGACGAGGATTGTGGCGACCCCACCGATGCCTTCGGCTCCATGACTTGCCACGAAGGACGCTGCTTTGATTGCGCCTACGAGTACACCGTGTGCCCTGAGGTGTCGTCGGAGGCGTGCGTCTCGGTCGGCGTGCTCAACCGCTGCGGCGACTGCGACGCCGACTACGAGGCGTCGGGGGCCGCCAACATCTGTATAGACGCATCGCCGTTTTGCGGCGAAGCACCTGCCTGCAGCGACCCTACGCCGTTCTGTGTCGACGACGGCAACGGCAACTTCAGCTGCCAAGCGACCCTCAACTAGGGCGCATCCCAAAACCTCCGTTTGACGACGACGTGACGACGTCGGTGAGGATGAGAAACAGGCATCGTCGACCATTTGCAGTCAAAAGCCAGTCAGCAGAGAGCGACGCCATCATCCACTGCAAATGGTCGTTGAAGGCAGGGCCCCGGCGACGCGAAGCGCGCGGGCCCTGACTCGAGCGCATCCCAAACCTCCGTTTGACGATGAGGTGACGACGTCGGTGAGGATGAGAAACAGGCATCGTCGACCATTTGCAGTCAAATGCCATTCAGCAGAGAGCGACGCCATCATCCACTGCAAATGGTCGTTGAAGGCAGGGCCCCGGCGCCGCGAAGCGCGCGGGCCCTGACTAGAGCGCATGCATCCCAAAACCACCGTTTGACGACGACGTGACGACGTCGGTGAGGATGAGAAACAGGCATCGTCGACCATTTGCAGTCCAATGCCATTCAGCAGAGAGCGACGCCATCATCCACTGCAAATGGTCGTTGAAGGCAGGGCCCCGGCGCCGCGAAGCGCGCGGGCCCTGACTCGAGCGCATCCCAAAACCTCCGTTTGACGACGACGTGACGACGTCGGTGAGGATGAGAAACAGGCATCGTCGACCATTTGCAGTCCAATGCCATTCAGCAGAGAGCGACGCCATCATCCACTGCAAATGGTCGTTAAAGGCAGGGCCCCGGCGCCGCGAAGCGCGCGGGCCCTAGCGTGAAACTTCGATCCTCATGAAATCAGCAACTTCGTGAACGGCCGCGTCGTCGTGGGTCTTCAATGGGCACGCGTAAGCCGCGCAGGCGCAATGCCAGCGCGAAAAACAAAAGTGGGTTCGGCTCGGGGGGCACATATGACGGACTCTAGCGTCGAGGAGAGCCTTGCGGCCTCACTATTGATCGATGGCCTACCCGAGCGCAGACTGACCTACGGGGCATAGAAAGAGCACCACTGAGCGGCGGCGCGTAGCTGCCGAACCCACGGTCCACCATATCTCAGTTTCCAACTTGATTGATCCGGCGTCCGCGCCGGGGGCGTTGCTGACCTGAAACTTACCCTGCTCCAACCGCAGCCGGTACGAGCTTGAGGCCCAGCGCCTCCGCATTCTTCGTCAGCGCCGCAACCCGCCTGTCGTGGAACTGCTGCTCGTACCGCTCAGCACCAATGTCGACGTACTCCGCCCCAAACCGCAGGAGTCGATAGACGTACTGCGCCAACTTTCGGGCGACGGCGAAGACGGCCACCGCCGCCGACTTCCGTCTTGAGATGCGGCGGTAAGTCGCGCCGACGGCCGACGGCGTCCTTTGTACAGCGACCGCTGCAAGCCGGAGGATGGCGCCCACCCTCGACGCTCCGAGGCTGTTCTTCTTGCCCTTGAGGGGCTTCCCGCCGGAGATGGGTGTCCTCGGGCATAGGTGAAGCCACGAGATGAAGTGCTTCTCCGTCGGAAACGCGCTGATGTCAGGGCCGACCTCCGTCAGAATCACCCGCGCACTTTCGGCGCTGATGCCGTCGATGGTGGTGAGGTCGACGCCCGCGAACCGAAAGAGCGCGGTGCGAAGACCGGTCTCTCCGCGTCTGTGCATCGCCTTTGCTTTGTTGGCATTGGGGTGCTCTGGAACCTCTTCATCGCGTCGGTCTTCGGGCGTGATGTCGTCGAGAACACGCAGCAACTCTTGGTCGTAGGCGTGAATGGAGGCCTCCATTTGGTCGTACAACGACAGCGCAGAGGTGAGGTTGAAGAGGTGCTCTTGTCGCCACGTCCCGGTGAGGTGTTCGGCGATGTCTTCTTCGGACTTCTTGCAGCGCTTGTCGCGGAACGTCGCCAGCTTGAGCGGGTCGCGCTCGCCGTCGACGATGGCGCGGATGATCTTCATCCCGGTCGTGCCGGTGATGTCACTGACCGCGCGGTGCACGCGGACATTCATCTGGTCGAGTGACTTCTGCATCCAGTGGACAATCCGCGACCGCTCGTCGATGAGGTTGGCCCGTTGGCGCTGCAGCGCGCGCAACTGACAGACCTCGTCCTCGGGGCGGAAGGAACCGCGAAGCAACCCACAGCTGTGCAGAAGCTGGAGCCACTGGCAGTCGTGCATGTCGGTCTTTCGGCCTGGCACATTCTTCAGCGTCCGTGCGTTGACGAGGACAACCTCGAAGCCTTCGGCAGCCAGGACCTCGAGCACGGGAATCCAGTAGATGTACGTGCTCTCCATCGCGATGGATTCAACCTTCTGCTCGCGCAGCCAGGTGGCCATCTTCTTGAGCTCTGGCGTCGTCGCGCCGAACACGCGAACGTCGCGCTCTCCCTTTTTGTGCTCGGGGCCGCAGACCCAGTGCTCCGTGCCGCCGATGTCGATGCCGGCGACCATAGGACGGATGGGCCTCAGTGAAGTGCGCTTTGCGCCTCGCCCTTTCTTCTTTGCTGCCATACTCATCTCCTTGAGGAGACACGCTGGCCCGAGGAGGCAAAAGAGTGGAATCTGACCTCGGGGAGTGCTCGGTGACGACGTCACCGAGCCTCACCATTGAACGGGGGCCGGCTCGGACCCAAGCTGACTAAAGGGCATCAAGCTCCAATGGCCGTGGGGGTGTAGCTGCCAGCGTGTCGCCTCAATCTTCCAATGACCGGCAACGAGTTTCACGCTTGAACGGGTCGGGGCGCCCCGGTGGCCATGCTGACTAGTCCATCGAGAGCGCCAGCCGTGTCCCCTGGTCGATGGCGCGCTTCGCATCCAACTCGGCCGCGAGGTCAGCGCCGCCGATCACGACGGTGTCGATGCCTTTGGCTTCGAGTGGCGCCAACAGCGATTTGTCGGAGACCTGACCGGCGCAGACGACCACGTTGTCGACGTCGATGAGCTCGGTGCGGCCTTCGTCGCCGAGGCGCACGTGCAGGCCGGCGTCGTCGATCTTCTCGTACGACACGCCGGTGAGCATCTGCACCTTGCGTTTCTTCAACGATGCTCTGTGGATCCAGCCGGTGGTCTTGCCCAACTTGCCGCCCATCTTTCCGTCGCTGCGTTGGCAGAGGGTGATGTCGCGTGCCGACGTCGATGGCGCTGCCGACTTCAGGCCGCCTGGGTTCGTGTAGTCGGGGTCGACGCCCCACTCGTCGAGAAATTCGTCGAGGGGCTGGCCCTCAGGAGCGGCGTCGGCTTGTGCGGGGGCGTGGTCGCCGTCGTGGGCGAGGAACTCAGCGACGTCAAAGCCAATGCCGCCGGCACCGATGATGGCGACGCGTTCGCCGATGTCTGCGCCTTGCAACACCTCCACGTACGACTTCACCATGGGATGGTCGATGCCGGGCAAGTTCAGCTCACGTGGCTTCACGCCGGTGGCGAGCACCACGGTGTCGAAGTCGTCGGCCAGCTCGTCGAGGGTTGCTGTCGTCGACAGCCGAACATCGACGCCGGTGTTCTCCAGCTGCTTTTTGAAGTAGCGCAACGTTTCGTAGAACTCTTCTTTGCCGGGCACGCGTTTGGCCAAGTTGAACTGGCCGCCAATGTGGTCGGCTTTTTCGAAGAGCACGACGTCGTGGCCACGTTCGGCCGCCGTCGTCGAGAAGGCGAGCCCCGCCGGGCCGGCGCCGACGACGGCGATGCGTCGACGTCGTTTCACAGGCGTCATCACCATCTCGGTTTCGTAGCAGGCGCGGGGGTTCACCAAACAGCTGGCGCGGACGTTTTTGAAGACGTGGTCGAGGCACGCTTGGTTGCAGCCGATGCAAGTGTTGATGTCGTCTTCGCGGCCCTCGGCCACCTTGTTGACCCAGAAGCCGTCGGCGAGGAGAGGCCGCGCCATCGACACCATGTCGGCGTCGCCTTGCGCGAGCACTTGCTCGGCAACGTCGGGCATGTTGATGCGGTTCGTCGTCACCAGCGGCACAGAGACTTCGTCTTTCATGCGACGGGTGACCCAGGTGAACGCGCCGCGCGGCACCATGGTGGCAATGGTGGGCACCCGCGCTTCGTGCCAGCCGATGCCGGTGTTGATGATGCTGACGCCGACTTCTTCGAGGCGTTTGGCGAGGACGACGATCTCCTCCCACGTCGAGCCGCCCTTCACCAAGTCGAGCATGGAGAGCCTGAAGATGATGACGAAGTCGGTGCCGACGGCGGCGCGCATCTGCCGCACGATCTCGACGGGAAAGCGGATGCGGTTCTCGTAGCTGCCGCCGTATTCGTCGCTGCGGTGGTTGGTGGCGGCGGCGATGAACTGGTTGATGAGGTAGCCCTCTGAGCCCATGACCTCGACGCCGTCGTATCCAGCTTGTTGGGCGAGTACGGCGCTCTTGACGAAGTCTTTGATGGTGCGGCGCACCCCCCGCTTGGTGAGGCCGCGTGCGGGAAAGGGGCTGATGGGCGAGCGCTGCATCGACGGCCCCACCGCCAACGGCGAGTAGGAGTAACGGCCGGCGTGGAGAATCTGCATGGCGATGCGTCCGCCCGCCTCGTGCACGGCGTCGGCGACGTAGCGATGCTTGAGCATCTCGTATTTGTTCGACAGCTTTGCCGCGAGCGGCTTTACCCAGCCTTCACGGTTGGGGGCGATGCCGCCGGTGACGATGAGGCCGACGCCCCCCTCGGCACGCTCGGCGAAGAACGCCGCCATCTTCTTCAGCGGGCCCACCTCCTCCTCGAGGCCGGTGTGCATGCTGCCCATGAGCACGCGGTTCTTGAGCGTGATGTGCCCGAGGTCCAGCGGACGCAGCAGGTGGGGGTAGCGGGGCTCGTTGACGGTGGGCAAGGCGCTCATGACGCTCCCTCGCGGCGGGGTGACGCGCCGCTTGATTGACATCAATGTCAATAGCGATGGGAGCTGGGTATGGCACGACGCGTCACCCGCGAAAAGCCTGATTCCGCATTGCTTTTGTCGACGCTGTTTACGCCGCAGCGGCCGTCGGTGGCACCTCTTCGTCGTACAGCGGTTTGATGCTGCGCCACATCAACAAGACGCCACCGACGACGATGAACACGTCGGCGACGTTGAAGGTCGGCCAAGGCGGCCACGCCGGATTGATGAACGCCACCCGCCAGTCGATGAAGTCGACGACGTACCCGAGGCGGGCACGGTCGAGAAGGTTGTTGCCGATGGCGCCGACCACCACACACAACAGCGCCGTCTGCAACACGCCGTCGGGGCGTCGGGTGCGAAAGAACCATGTGAGCATGACGACGACGGCCAGCGTCGACAGCGCCACCAACAGCCAGCGTCGGGCATGCGGTGGCACCGAGCTGGTGAGGCCAAACGCCGCCGACCGGTTTTCGGCGTAGCGAAAGTTGAAGGCGTCTGGAACGACGGTGACGACGTGGCCCACGCCCAATCCAGCGACCGGGTAGGTGACGTCGACATCTGCGTTTGGCGCGGTGGGAACACAGTCGCCGTGCAGCGTGACGACGTTGCCGTCGACAGAGAAGCCATGGGGCCGGCTCGACGACACCTGTGGCACACGCTCGGTGCGGCAGTCTCCGACGGTGGTGACGTCGTCGGCGAGGTGCACCCGCATGCGCGTTGTCGACGGCGTCTCGTCGAGGACGACGGTGTGCTCCGCCGTCGTGGATTTGCTGTCTTTGACCCAGCGCGCTTCTGTCTTCTCGACGGCGAGGGTGTCTTGGGCCCAGTGTTTGGTGGCTTGGTCGCAGCCGACGCCGAGAAACACAAAGGCGACGACGTAGAAGGCTTTGTGGCGCCAGATGAATCGCGAGAAGGCTGTGGCAAGAGGGCCTTCATGCGCGTCTTGGTGCAGGGCGTCGAAATCGGCAGCAGCAGGGTGGGTCATGGCGTGTCCGGGGAGAAGTCGTGCCTGAAACCACAGAGTTCAGCTGCTCATTCCGCGATCTGCCGCTGGCTCGCATCTCGCTTGGCCTTCAACTGCGCGCCCACCAGAGCCACCCGATCGAGGTCGACTTCCTTGCACTCCGACAGAGACGTTTGGGTGTGTGGCAGTGCCTGCAGCGCCGATGACGTTGACGGGTTTGCCGAAGCGTTGAGGTGAGGATTCGTGGTCTTGGCTGGTTGCGAGAGGATGTCGTCGACGTTGGAGTCGGTCTACGGTTCGCGACGCTGGTGAATGCTGGCGACCTGCATGACCTCGACGACGGCCTCGACGCGTCGCTCTGGCGGAAGGCGTGTCCACTGCGCACACGCTTTGGCCTTGGCGGTGTCCAACATGCGCTCGGCTTGCAGCTGCAACGAGCCGAGCCCCAACGCAGCCGTCCGCTCGCGGGCCCACCGTCGACGGTGCCACATCACCCGGCCCCCGTAGATCGCAGAGGCGACGACGGTGCCGACGCTGGCGGCGACGGGCATCCAGGCAATGTGTGGGGCTTGCATCCAACCTGCGACGAAGGCGCCACCAAGAAAGACGCCCGACAACGGACGCCAATCCCAAGGCACACGTGGCATGGCGACGTCGACATCCACCAGACGACGGGCGATGGCGCGCCTGTCATCGAGCGAGAGCTCGTCCCATGTGGACGGCGTCGACGTCGTCAACGCCGTCACCGAGGTGGCAGGAGTGCGCTCTGGGCCCATGCAGAAAGAGAAGCAACTCAGGGTCCACAACGCAAGCGTCAGACGTTCTCACGCATGCGCTGCACCTCGACGCGAATGCGTTCAACGCGCTCTTCTCTCGGTGTGGCCAGCCAATTGTCTGGCGAGATAAGGCGTCCATTGTCTGCCGTTCGTGCCGCCACAAGTGCCTGGTGCACTTGCTGGCCCAGCCGTCCGCTGAGCACCGTGGCTCTCTTCAACCACGTCCGACGAGGGAGCACGCCGAAGACCATATGCGTCATCAGCAACACGGCGCTCCAAACGCCAAAGAAGGCAACAGACGACAAGAGGACGACGTCAACGGTGGGGCGACCGCTCACCAGTGCCGACGCCGCGAACATCAGAAACAGCAGCAGCGGCGGCACAACCAGCCAAAGCTTGACGGTCCGCCAAGGCAGCTCTGCCTCGGGAACGAAGTCGACGTCGGCGATGTGCTCGACCAGCCATTCGACATCGGTGTCGTCGCAGGCTTGCAGCGACGACTTGTGGGCCGTGAAACGCTGCATCGCCGTCGACGTCGTGGGCGGCGTCTGCTCAGGCGACGACTCCGTCACTACAGGTACGACTCGCCTTCACGCAGGGTGAAGATTTCGACGCCGTCGTCGGTGACGCACAAGGTGTGCTCGAACTGCGCCGAGAGCTTTTTGTCGCCGGTGATGGCCGTCCAGCCGTCTGACAACATGTCGCAGCGCCAGGTGCCCTCGTTGATCATCGGCTCGATGGTGAAGCACATGTTGGGCTTCAGACGCAGCCGGCCTTTGCGGTCGAGTTTGTCGTCGTAGTGCTTCACCTGCGGCTCGGCGTGAAACACGCGGCCAATGCCGTGGCCGACGAAGTCGCGCACCACGCTGAAGCCCTCGGCCTCGGCGTGCTTTTGGATGGCGATGCCGATGTCGCGCAGGCGGGCGCCGGGTTTCACGGCTTGGATGCCGAGCTTGAGGCATTCGGCAGTCACCTCGACGAGGCGGCGGGTGCTGTCAGACGGCGTGCCCACGAAGAACGTCTTCGAGGTGTCGCCGTGGTAGCCGTCGACGATGGGGGTGACGTCGATGTTGATGATGTCGCCGTCTTTCAGCACCTTCTTTTTGTCGGGGATGCCGTGGCACACCACTTCGTTCACCGACGTGCAGATGCTCTTGGGAAAGCTGCGGGGGTCTTGCGTGCCGTAGGGGTAGCCCAGGGGGGCGGAGATGAGCTCGCGTTCGGCCGTCCACTTGGCGGCCGCAGCGTCGAGGTCTTCGGTGGTGACGCCAGGCTCGACCATTTCACCGAGGTGGTGCAGGAGATCGGCGGCCATGCGTCCGGCGACGCGCATTTTCTCGCGTCCGCGTTCGGAGAGAAATTCCATCTGACGGCTCATGCGTCTGACTCCTGCATCGGGTGGGGCGGCCTGGGCAGGGCACCTGTTCAATTTCACCCATATGACAACTTCAGTGACCTATCGTCCTCATGCTCAAGAGGAAACCCCATGATGCGAAAACTGCTGTTGCCCCTGGCCCTCACCTCCGTCTTCGCCGTCGCCGGCTGCCCAGGCGACGAGCCCGCGCCCGACGACGCGGGTGTCGTCGACGACGGCTATTTGGTGCATTTCCCAGATGGCTTTCGCTACGGCACCGCCATCTCCCAATGGCAGACCGAAGGCGACTACAGCCCCGCCGGCCCCGTCGACAGCAACTGGTCGAGATGGGCGAGCATGGGACGCACCGAACATGGTCAGCTGAACCCCAGGGGCAGCGGCTTTTACACGGTGTACGCCGAAGACATCGCCCGCGCCAAAGACCTGGGCCTCGACACCTTCAGGCTCGGCGTCGACTGGTCGCGCATCGAGCCCGAGCGCGACGTCTTCGACGAAGCCGAAGTCGACCACCTCGTCGACGTGCTCGCCGAAATCCAAGCCCAAGGCATGGAGCCCGTGCTGACCTTCTGGCATTGGACGGTGCCCACCTGGGTGCAAAACCCCGAAGACGGCACCGACCTCATCGCCGACGTCGACAGCGATGTCGTCGACGAGTTCGATGCGTTTGTGCGCCATCTGCTGCCGCGGGTGAAAGGCCACGTCGACACCTACACGGTGCTGAACGAGCCCTTCTCGATGATCTCCGCCGGCTACGTCGGTGGGGTCTTTCCGCCGGGGCATTTGCTCGACATCGACGGCGCCATCGACTTCGGGTTGAACTTGGCGTTCATGCATGCGCGCGCCTACGACGCCATCAAAGAACTCGACGACGAAGACGCCACCGGTGACGGCGTCGACTCCTTCGTCGGGCTGACCATGACCGCCAACGCGTTCTACCCAGAGACGCCCTCCAACGAAGACGAACAGTTTGCCGCCGAGCAGATCTCGTACGTGTTCAACAACTGGTTCATCAACACGCTGACCACGGGCGACCTCGACGTGAACCTCGACCAACGCGTCGACGACATGACGACGAACCCACCTGAAGGCGCCTACCCCGAACTGCAAGACAAACTCGAGTTCATCGGCGTGCAGTACTACGGCCCCGTCGTGGTGCGTGCCGACATTCTGTTTGCCAACTTGCATCCGCTGTACGCGCGGCCGCTGCTCGACGTCGACGACTACGACGACGAACGGCCGCACAACGGCATGGGCCGCGAAATCTCAGCCCGTGGCTTCAGAGACACCCTCGACATCTATGCGCCCTATGGCCTGCCCATCATCCTCACCGAAAATGGCACCACCCGAAACGGCATCCCCGTCGAAGACGAAGAGAACGACACCTGGCAAGACGTCATTCTCGACGGCCAGGGGCCCATGTTTCTCGTCGAGCACCTCTATGAAGTGGGCAAAGCCATCGAAGACGGCATCGACATTCGCGGCTACTACCACTGGACGCTCACCGACAACTTCGAGTGGGTCGAAGGCGAGAAACAACGCTTCGGCGCCTACGCCGTCGACTTCGACAACGACAACTTGCCGCGCACGCTGTCGACGGTGGGGCAATGCTTGGCCGACATCGTCGAGGCGCAAGGCATCACCGACGAGATCTGGGACGCCTACGTCCTCGACGCCTACCCCACCGACGCACGCGACGAGGCGGGGCTGACGGTGTCTACACCTCCACAATGACCTCCAATGTCGTCCGTCGACAGCGTTGTCAGTCTACGACGTCGATGCGTTGGCCGAATCCGCGTAGGCGTTCGACGAGGGCCTCGCCGCACGCCAACACCGGAGGCAAGATGCCGCCGCGCTCGTCGTCACCGCGGCCTTCGTCGTGGGCGAGGCACAACCCGACGGCAGCGAGCAGTTGCACGGTGATGGTGTTCGACGGGTCGCCGTCGGCTTCGTAGCGCACCTTCACCTCGGTGCCGTCGTCGGCTTTGGCGGTGGCGGTGACGCGGGCGAAACCGGTGTCGATGGTCTTCTGCGACGGGCCTTCTCCCGCTTTGGGGCCGAAGGTGTCGATGAGCGACGGCAGGAGTTTTTGCAGGGCGCCGACGTTCATGGCGCGGGTGCTGGCGGCGATGGACTTGGCGGCGACGGCGGCCTTCAAGCCTTTTCCGACGAGAAACGACTCTTGGTAGTTGAAGTTTGGGCCATAGCCGCGCCCTGCACGAAGTGGACCTTGGGTGCGGTCTTCGACGACGCTGAGGGCGTGGCCTCGACGCACCACACGGGTGTTCACCGGGCCCATCATCCATGGCGCATGCCAACGTCCATCGCGTTTGAAGCTGTGCACGAGGTCGTCGTCGGTGTGACGGCGCACGTCGTCGGTGTTGAAGTCGTCGGGGCACAACAGCAGCGGGTCCGACAGGCGGTCCATCTCGCCCGCCCGCAGCATGCCAGCCATGCTTTGCGCGGTGCCGCCGTTGAGGCCGCCTTGCATCTCGTAGGCGGCGTGCACGTCGACGACGGGCGCGTCGGTCTTCTCGGCCAAGGCTTGCGCCGCAACAAAGGTGACGACGTCACCCGGCACCGAGTCGAACCCGGCAAAGGGCACCAGACGCGTGCCGTCTTCAACGGCGTGAACGTGGTGGCGGTCGATGAGGTCTTTGACCCAAGGCGTCTCGCCCGTGATGTCGGCGTAGTGGGTCTTCGCCTCGACGCATGCGTTGAACAACTTGGTGCCGTATTGCGCGAAGGGCCCTGCCGTCGACAACACCACCTTGCTGCTGGCCGCAAGTTCGGCGAGCCCCTCGTCGTCAAACGCATCGCAGACGGCCACGTGCACGCGGTCGCTCAGCTCTGCTTTCAGGGCGTTGAGCTTCTTCAAGTTGCGTCCGGCGATGGCCAGCTGCCAGTCGGCGGGGGCGTGCTCGTCGAGGAGCGCGGCGAGTTGACGCCCGCAAAAGCCGGTGGCGCCGAAGAGGGTGAGCATGATGGGGCGCGACATGAGCGACGTCTCCTGCTACAGCTGTTGGGCTGCTGGCGAGGCTGTGCACAGATGTGCGAAGTCTCTGACCGGATGGCAAGTTGGAGCGAAGCGGGCCAATGTGCAACCCCTTTTCGACGGGGAGGCACCTCCCGCGGATGGGGATGCAAATGCTGCCGACGTCGACGACCACCACGCCTTGGATGTGCATGTTTTGCGTCTTGATGACCGGCGCCTTGGGGCTCGGCTGCGAAGACGACCCCGTCGGCCTCGACGATGTGAACGTCTCGTTGCAGGTCTCGCCTTGGTCGCTCGACTTCGGCGAACAAGCCCTGCTGCAGAGCGCCCAAGCGTCGCTCGTCGTCGTCAACGATGGCGATGTGGAGATCGACGTCGACCGCCTGTCCATCGAAGGCGACGTCGAGAGCTTCTTGGTGAACCGCGGCTCATTGAGCCTCGCCCCCAGCGAACAAGAGACCTTGGTGGTGACGTTCACGCCCAACGAAGAAGGCGCAACGTCGGCAACGTTGCACCTGCACCACGACGGCATTCTCGACGACCGCACCTCCATCTCGCTGCAAGGCGAAGGCGTCGTGCTCTGCGCGCAAGAAACGACGGTGTACCCCGATGCCGACCGCGACGGGTACGGCGACGTCGACGGCGTGCCCTCCCTCGCCTGCACCGTCGAGGCAGGGTTTTCTGAGGCCAACACCGATTGTGACGACGACGCCGACGCCGTGAACCCAGCCGCCCGCGAAGTCTGCGACAACGGCATCGACGACGATTGCGACGACGACGTCGACGGCGACGACAGCGATTGCGAGACGGGCGAGCCCGAGCCGCTGCCCACCGACCTCGACCTCACCATCTCGCCACCGCAGCTGACGTTTGGCGCGCGCACCATCGGCGTCGGACACGACGCGCCCCTCACCGTCATCAACCCCAACGCGGGCGAAGCGCAGATCACCGACATCCTCGTCACCGGTGCCGACGCTGCCCTCTTTGCCGTGTCGCCGACGTCGTTGGCGTTGCCCGGCAGCGGCAACGCAGTGCTCAACGTGACCTTCACCCCGATGACGACGCAAGCCGCCACCGCCGAGCTGCTGCTGTTGCACGCCGGCGTCGGCAGCGGGTCGACGACGGTGTCGATGTCGGGCAGCGGCATCGACGACTGCATGCAAGAGCGTGTCACCGCCTACGTCGACGGCGACGGCGACGGCCACGGCGACGCCGACGACGTGGGGCAACTCATGTGCGGCATCCCCGAAGGCTACAGCGCCGTGAACGACGACTGCGACGACGACGACGAACTCAGCGCGCCCGACCTCGCCGAAGACTGTGACGACGACGCCAACAACGATTGCGACGAACATGTCGCCGACATTGACGATCCCGACTGCGCCGCTCCCGGCACCAGCAACTTGACGGTGTCGCCGTCGACATTGAACTTCGGCATGCGCGCCCAGAACCAAACGCACGACGGCGTGCTCACGGTGTTGAACCCCAACGCCCTCCCCGTCGACGTCACCGCCGTGCAAATCACCGGCACCGACGCCGCTCGCTTCGCCGTCGCCCCCATGAGTCTGTCGCTCACTGCCACCGGCAACGCCCAGCTGACGGTGTCGTTCACACCCATCGCCGAGGGCGCCGTCAGCGCCGAGCTGTTGTTGCTGCACGCCGGGGTCGGCACCGGCGCCACCACCGTGCCCTTGTTGGGCAGCGGCGAGAGCACCTGCCCACAAGGGCTCAGCACGGTGTACGTCGACAGTGACGGCGACGGCCGCGGCGACATCAACGCCATGGGCGTCTCCTCGTGTGGTGTGCCCATGGGGTTCTCGACGACAAACGACGACTGCGACGACAACGACGTGAACAGCGCGCCGCACCTCGCCGAAGACTGTGACGACGCCGCCAACAACGATTGCGACGCCTACGTGGCCGACGTCGACGATCCCGACTGCGCCCCCCGCAGCTGCACCCAACAAGACGACTGCGGCCTCAACCAAGAAGGGCTCACCTGCCCACGGCTGACGTTCTCCAACGACGTCTGTCGCCAAGTGTGCCGTGGCGACGACGAATGCGGCGACGGGCTCGCCTGCCGCGCCCTCCCGGGCAGCGCCTCGCTCGGCTTTTGCGACGACGGCGGCGGCGTCGCGCTCGGCGGTGCCTGCACCGTCGCCACCGACTGCGCCCAAGGCATGTGCGACGAAGGCTTCTGCCGCGCGCTGTGCCAAAGCCAAGACGACTGCACCGGTGGCGACATCTGCGGACGCAGCACCTACAACACCCTCGAATTCGGCGGCAACGACCGCGACTACTTCACCACGGTGTGCCGCCCCTTGAACGGCGAGCTCGACGAGGGCGGCGTGTGTTCCCACCCCACCGACATTGGCCTGTTCTTCCCCGAAAACTGCGCCAGCCACCACTGCGACGCCTACCCTTGGGCGTGGGGCTACACGGCCAACGCCGGCTGCGCGCCGTTGTGCGCCGGCAGCTGGGACTGCAACGCCAACCAAGTCTGCGGCATCGTCTTCAATGGCCTCGGCATCGCCGAACCCTTCGACCACACCCAAGAAGGCGCTGGCAACTACATCGACGGCATGGTTGGCTGCTACATGCCGGTCGACCTCCTCGGCAACTGGAGAAGCCCCGGCGTGCGCGGCATGGGCAACACCTGCACCTCCCGCGAAGAGTGCCGCTCTTTCTTGTGCGGTCAGGCCGGCGCCGTCGCCAACCGCTGCACCGACTTCTGCGACAGCGACAGCGATTGCGATGGCCCCAACACCCCCGGTTGGCGCTGCCGCTACATGCAGCTCAACCACACCAGCTACTACCTGCAAGGCGTGGGGATGGCCGACGAGGGCAGGTTCAGCATCGTCGGCGCCTGCTCGCCCTAGTGGCACCTGAGCCCAAATGAAAAGGCCCCTGTCGTGGGGCCTTTCGTCGTTCTTGTCGTCGCCGGTTACGCATCCAACACGTCGCGGACCATCGTCAGCAATTTGTTCGGGTCGTAGGGCTTTTGCAGCAGCACCAGCCCTTCTTTGTCGAGAAAGTCAGACGGCAAAGCATCGGCCGAATAGCCCGACGTGAACATGAATCGCACGCCGTTCACCGTCGGGCGGATGCGGTCGTAGGCTTCTTTGCCGCCCATGCGGGGCATGACCGCGTCGAGGATGACCAGCGCCACGCCGTCGGCGTCGTCCGACGACATGAGGGCCACGGCCTCTTCGCCATTTTCGGCTTGCAGCACGTCGTAGCCCGCGCCTTTCAGCATGCGGACGACAATCTTGCGCACCATGGGCTCGTCTTCGACGACGAGAATGCGCTCATTTCCACCGGGCATGGCTGCGGGCACCACGGACCTCCTGCAAGGTTCACGGGGAGCATAAACATCCTTCCGGCAATTCCGAAAAAAACGACCCAGAATGCGTCACTGGCAGCGCCCAACTGTCATGTTGCAAGACAGTTTTCGCGACTTTCAAAGTTCAGCCTTTGCGCAAGCACCTAGAAAAGCACGAATTCCACGACAGAGTCCGGTGCCGCATTTGGGTCAAGGGATCCAACACAAAAGGCCCCGCCGATCTGTCTCGGCAGAGCCTTTGGTCAAGTGTCGAACGCGCTCAGCGTTGTTTGCGCGCCGTCACCGCCAACAGCAATGTGTTTTTGCCGTGACGGGGGCCGCCCACCAAGATGGTCCCGCGATTGGGCACCGCCACCAAGGTGTCGAACTTCAACTCGTCGATGGTCAGCTGAAAGCGCAACTTGCCCGTGCGCTGTTGTCCGTGGGCGGTGACCTTCAGAAAACGACGCTTGCCTTTGCCACCGGGAATCTCAAACGACACGCGGTCGCCCTGTTTGACTTGCACATGGTGTTTGTCGACGACGGTGTACGACTTGAACGGCAGGTTGCGCAGGTCTTGCTTCAGCGACTTCAGTGCCGGGTCGATTTTGTTGCCCGTCCTCGACGCTTCGATGACCTGAATGACCACTTGGAATTTGTCGGCCTTGGCCGCCAACGCGGTGTTGGCCCACAGCGCGGTGCACAAGCCGATGACAAACAACGGCACCATCGAGCGCGGCAATGCACGACGGGCGAGGTCGGTGACGAAGAGGGATGAGGCGAGCACGAGCGACTCCCGAGGCTATGAGGCAGCTGCTGCCCAATTCAGTGCCCGGTCAAACGCTCGAGCACAACACACAAAGACAATGAAGGAGGGGTGGCGCGGGCGCTACTCCGCGGCGCCGTCGTCGAGCTCACCCACCCAAATCACCGTGATGTTGGAGGCTTCTGTCGAAAACACCATCGCCGTGGGGGAGCCTGCTTCAAGGGCTTCAACCTCCACGGCGGAATTGTCGTTCAGCAAATCGATGTCGCCAGAGAGCACGGCCAGCTCGGGGCCCAAATCAACGTCGTCACTGGGATTTTGCGTGGCCACATCGACGGTCTTGTTCACCACGGTGTCGACGACCGTCCCGTTGTCGTTGTTGGGATGCAGCGTCGCAGGGGCCTCACCTGGGCCTTTGACCACCACAAAGAGCAACGCCGCAGCCGCAGCAAAAGCAACGGGTGCGGACGCGGTGTGGCGGTGGAAGAATTCGGCGATGCGGGTGAAGAGTCCGGGTTGGGCGTCGACGACGGCTGGCGTCGTCGTTTGGGCTTGTTCGGCTTGCGCTTGCTCGGCGGCGATGGCTTGGAGTGCGGCTTCTCCGGCACGTTTGGCATCTGGGTGGTCGGCGAGGGCGGCCAGAGAAACGCCGATGACTTCATTCACATCCGACGGCAGCATGCCTTCATCGAGGAGGTCGCCAATCACGTCGTCGCCGAGCTCGGCATAGAGGCTGGCGTAGGCTTCAGCGTCGGCGGCAGACGCTTCGTCGTCGGCCATGAGATAGGCGAGCTGTTGCGCTTGTTGCTCAAGCTCGACGGTGGCGACGGCTCTTTGCCCAGCCAGAGCGGCGGCCGGATGCTGACAAATGGCATTCAAGCCGACGCCGATGCCTTCGAGCGCCATGGGCGAGAGCACCAAGTCGGCGACGTCGCCTTTGGCTGCGGCCAAGAGGTTGTCGAGTTCGTCGGTTTCGGCGGTGGTCAGCAGGTCGTCGCCGGCAGCTTGCAGCAAGACGGCCAAGCGCTCGTCTTCAGACGTGGCGGTGGCGACGGCGTCGACCACAGAGGGGGCAGCGTCGACGGCGGCATTGAGCGCGTGGTGCACGGCTTCTTGCGCCAGAAGGAATTCTTCGACCGCCTCAGCTTGCACAAAAAGCTGCGTGGCAAAGGTGTCGGCGTCTTGTGCGGAGAGTTCGTCGTCGGCGGCGGCAGAAGCGAGACGGCAAGCAGCGTCTTCGGTGTCGTCAAGAGCTTCTGGGGTGGTGGCGGCGAGGACGGCGTTGGTGAGGGTTTCAGCTTCGAACGCAGAGAGGGCGGCGTCTTGGCTGTGGAGAGAGGCGGCGAAAGCTTCGAACTCTTCAAGGAGCGATTCGTCGTGTTCGAAGGCGGTGTAGAGGATCTCGGTGCTGTCGGCGTCGAGTTCGCCATCGAGCAGGGCGCTCATCCACACCCGGAGGGTTTCGCGATCGGGCGTGCCTTCTGGCAGCTGAACCTTGCCCTGGATCTCCAAATCGTCGTTCATGACCGACCTCGGATGCAGGCAAAAGTGGCTTTACAGCTCAACATGGCGCTCGCTCGCTCTCTCCCCCACCGGTGTGGCACTTGCCATACGTCAGGGGGCCGTTTGATGCGACGGGTCAGACCGCCGAGATCTTCATCGGATCTCGACTTTTTTCATGCTGCTTTTGAATCTTCGCTGAAGAGTCTTGTTGTGAAACGCATGAGGTCTGGCCTGGCATCGGTGCTCCTTCATGTAGGGAGCTGAATCAGAAGACAAAAAAGAGGGCACCCCACCAGGTGGGATGCCCTAAGAGACTCAGTCGGCTTCGCTGAGGGCCTGGCCTTCTTCAAGGCCCAAGAACGGACGCAGTTCTTTCTGCATGTTCTTGCGCGCATGAAAGAGGCGGCTCATCACCGTCCCCTTGGGCACACCCAAGGATTCAGCGATTTCTTCGTAGCTCATGCCCTCGACTTCACGGAGCAAGAGCACCGCACGATGCTCGTCCGTCAAGGTGGCGAGGGCTTTGCCGATCTGCGCGCCCAACTCAGAATCCGCCATGTTCTTCAGCGGGTTGGTGCCCGAGATTTTGGGCGTGATCTCTGCGTCGGCGTAGAGCGTGTCGTCAGACAGCTCGTGCGAACGGGCCTCGTCGAGGTCGACGCTCTTGCGACGCGCTTGGGAGCGCTTCTTGTCGATGCAGAGGTTCACGCAGATGCGGTACAGCCACGTGGAAAAGGCAGCGTTGCCTTCGAAGTCGGCCAGCTTGCGGTGCGCCTTGATGAGGGCGTCTTGCACGACGTCCATGGCTTCGTCGCGGTCGCGGAGCATGCCAAAGGCGACTGCGAAGAGGCGTCCTTGGTTTTGCTCGACGAGGGTGCGGAAAGCTTGGGCGTCGCCTGCCTTGGCGGCAGCGACGAGCTTGGCGTCTTCTTCGCGGTCTTTTTGTCGCTTTTCTTGCTTCTTGCGGTTCTGCTCTCGCGCCCGCTCGACCGCTTGCATGGCGCGCTCACGAGCCGATTGGCCCTGTTGCGCTTGCAGCTGTTCGTTTTGTTTTGCAGCGGTGTTCATGATGTTCCTCGCTTTGCCCGCCGTTCGTCCTGAAAAAGAGATTCGACCGATGGTCGCAGGGTTGGACGCAGCACGTGCTTTGAGATGAGGAGGGGACCTTCAAGATGAAGGCCAAGATGGCATGGTCGGGTGCGAAACGCACTCGGCCTTGCAGAAATATTTGAAATGTATGGGAAAGCAGCCGCCTGATGGAGTTTGCTTTGCAGTTTGCCTTTCAGGAATCGCTCAGGATTGAGAGACACCCGTCGCTCGTCAGACGCGGCCGCCGTTTGGCTTCTTCAAAGCAGGACCGATTTTTTTGTGAATTTCTGCAGATTAGCCTGAATCACCACTCATTTCAGATACTTACAAATGCTTACACGAGAGTTCACGCGGCCGTCGGCTGGGCCGATACATTGATCTCGTGGTTGAGCCATCCGTCTCTGAAGCTGTTGACCTGCAACGGGTGCTGCTGGTCGAAGACGACGCCCGCATCGCGGAGCTCGTGCAGGACGTGCTGCGCGACCACGGATTTGCCCTCACCCACCTCCCAGACGGCCGGCAGATGCTCGACACGCTGCACAGCGACACCTTCGCCGCCGTGGTGCTCGACATTGGCCTGCCAGGTGAAGACGGGATGAGCCTATTGCGCAAGCTGCGTCCAGCGTTTGCGGGGCCCATCTTGATGCTCACCGCGCGCGACAGTGAGGTCGACGAGGTGCTGTGCTTGGAGTTGGGCGCCGACGACTTTCTCGCCAAGCCTGTGCGCACGCGGTCGCTGGTGGCGCGGCTGCAAAAGCTGTTGGCCAGTCGACACGACGGCCCGGCCCTCGACGTTGACGTGGGCTCGCGCGTCGTGAAGGTGCACGGCGAAGAAGTGCAGCTGACGACGGCGGAGTGGGATGTGCTGCGGGTGCTCCTCGACCACCAAGGGCAGCCGGTGTCGCGGGATGCGTTGTCGCTGGCCGTGCGCGGCGTGCCGTATGACGGCCTCGACCGCTCGCTCGACCTGCGGGTGAGTCAGCTGCGGCGCAAGCTGGGCGACGACGCCAAACAGCCGAAGTGGATCAAGAGCATCCGCGGCGAGGGCTATCTGCTGGTGGACAAGACGTGACCGGCCGCCTGCTGTTTGCCTACCTCGGCAGCTTGGCGGTGATCACCCTCAGTGCCATCGGCGCCCTGTACCTGGTGATGTGGGACTACACCGTCGACGACATGCAGGTCAGCGAGACCAGCTTGCGCGGCATGGCCAAGACCACACAGCAGACGCTTGCCGGCGCCGAAGGCGACGTCGTCGATGACAAACTCCAACAACTGTCGGCGCACTTTGAGTTCGACGTGCGGTTGGCGACGACGGCGGAGTTGGCGACGGCGTGGCCCGCGACGTCGACAGAGCGTTTGCAGAAGGGGCAATTCGTCGTCTTTGCCGACGACCTCGATCACGGCGTTCTCGTCGTCGCCACCGACGCCGGCGTGGTGGCGGTGGGGCCGTTTCCGCCTTATGCCGACCCGTCGACGTCGACGTATTCGTGGTTGTTTGCGCTGTTGGCGGTGGCCACCGCGTTGACCATGGGGCTCATTCTGCTGCCCGTGACCCGTCGGCTGCGCCACATCGAAGCCGTGGCCGCCGGCATCGCCGACGGCGACCTCTCTCGACGGGTCGAACCGCCGTTTGACGACGTGCGTTTGGCCCAGGCCTTCAACGTCATGGCCGAGCGCACCGAAGGCACCATCGCACAACAGCAGGAGTTGCTGCAGGCGGTGTCGCATGAGTTGCGCACGCCGCTGCAGCGGTTGCGGCTGGGTTTGGAGCGCATGGGCGTCGATGACGACGACGCCGTCGGCCGCGACCTCGAAGAGCTGGAGTCGCTCGTCGATGAGCTGTTTGAGTACGTGAAGGCCAAGGATGGCCGGCCGCTGCAGCGATCGTCTGTAGACGTCGTCGAGGTGGTGAGTGACGTCGTGGCCCGTTTGTCTGAACATGCCGACGTGGACGTGCGGTTGAATGGCCCCGACTGTGTCGTCGACGTCGACCCGCGTGGGTTTGAGCGCGTGCTGGTGAACTTGGTGGGCAACGCCGTTCGTTTTGCAGCTTCGACGGTGGCGGTGACGTGGACGGTGGCCGAGGGGCACTTGGTGCTCGACGTCGATGACGATGGCCCGGGAATTGCGCCGGAGCAGCGGTCGGAGGTGCTGCGTCCGTTTGTGCAGCTGGAGACGACAGACCGGGGTGCTGGCTTGGGGTTGGCATTGGCGGAGCGCATTGTCGTCGCCCACGACGGGTGCATCGACGTGCTCGACGCGGAGTTGGGCGGGGCGCGGCTGCGGACGACGTGGGTGGGGCCGCCGCCGGAGTAGGCGGCACTCTCTACAAACCCTTACAAAAGCCCTACACGACGACGACGGAAGCCTCCACCGCCACCTCCTACGCTGTGTGCAGAAGGAGGTCGTATGCCCTTGCATCTCAGGTGGTGCTTCGTCGTCGTGTTGTTGACGTCGACGTCTGCTGCCGCCAAGCCCACCGCGCCCGACATCGCGTGCTCTCATCTGTCAGACAGCCCACTGTGTCGCGGCCAAACCCTCAGCTGTCGCACCTGCCATGCCGGCCCGCCGACGTTCAATGCGTTTGGCCTCGACGTCGCCATCGCCCTTGCGGACGTCGACGGCGGCTTCGCCGATGCCCTGCCCCTCGCCCTCGACGCCGTCGGTGGCGACGACAGCGACGGAGACGGCATCTCCAACACTGAAGAACTTGCGTTGGGCACCATGCCGGGCGACGCCTTCAGCTTTGCCCCCAACGGGGGCGTCGAAGTCGACTTCGTCGACGAGAACGGCAATCCGTTCTTCACGTTGAACACGTGGGATGCCGCCGTCGCGTTTCGCCGGGTGACCGTGACGTACTGCGGGCGCTCGCCGTCGTACGACGAGATGCGCGCGCTAAGTGCCCTCGACGACGGCGCCGCCCGACAGGCGGTGCATGACCACCTCGACGAATGTCTCGCCAGCGACTTCTGGTTGCAGCAGGGCCTGCCTCGCCTGGCCGACCCCCGTGTCAAACCAGAGGCTGCCATCGGCAAAGACTCCGAAAATCCACTCGGCGACTACGAGTGGGACTACCGGCTGTTTGTGCACGTGCTGTCTGATGGACGCGACGCGCGCGACTTGCTCCTCGCCGACTACCACGTCGACGAGAACGGCGACGTCGTCGACGGCATCGTGCCGCGGCCCGAACCTGTCTATGAACCCGCGACGGGCAAGCTGTGGAGCGGCGGCGGCCAGCCTGTGCCTCCTGAACACCGCGCCGGCATGCTGACGACGCAGTGGTTTCTCGGCAACAACACCATGTTCAGCGAATTGCCGCGCACGACGGCGGCGCAGGCCTACCGCGCCTACCTCGGCGAAGACATCGCCCTTGGCGAAGGCATTCACCCCGTTGTGGGCGAGCCCCGCGACGTCGACCACAAAGGCGTCGATGCCCCTGCTTGCGCGGCCTGCCACTCCACACTCGACCCGCTGTCGTACGCGTTCTCGGCGTACAACGGCTTCGACGTGCTCACCGAAGAACGCTTTGAGGAGACGTTCTACGAAGACCTCATCGGCGCCTACGATCCGTCGCGCACGACGTACCAGGGCGATGGTGTCTTCGACGGCGTAGCGGTGCCCACCCTGCGCGACTGGGCCCAACAAGCCGTCGCCTCAGACGCCTTCGCCCGCAACCTGGGCGAGATGTTCTTCACCCACATCTTCGACGACGACGTCGCCCCATCAGAATTCGCCGACTTCGACGCTGCTGTTCGACGGCTGCGCGACAGCGACTTCAGCGCCAACGCCTTGGTGCACGACCTCGTCGACACCCCTGCTTTCGGGAGGCCCTGATGCCCACCTTGAAAACCGCCCTTGTTGGCATCTGCCTTGGTTTGTTGACGTCGACGTTGGGCTGCCCGTCGTCGACGACAACAGCCCCAAACCTGCCGCCGCCGGTGGTGCTCGACGACCCCGATGACGTCGACACCTCGGCCAACGCGCGCGTGCTGTGGAAACGGCACATTGCCCTTGCCAGTGACTTGTCGACGGCGTTGGCGCTGCCGCGCGGTCAACTGTGCCAAGAGTTCGTCGACTACGACTGCGTCGACGAGGTGTTCTTGTCGTCGCTGGGCGGCAACGACCCGTACTACAGCGCACGCTATGACCGTGAGCCGCGTCCAACGGTGGTGACGCCGATGGCGTTGGAGCGTGTGGCGTGGTCGGCCTGTCTGACGAAGATCGACCAAGAACGGGCCAGAGAAGGCGACGCCGTTTTTGGGCCGTTCGCCCTCGACGACGTGGTGCTCGACGATGACGACGTGGCCGCCCTGCAAGACCTGTTGCGGCGGCTCACGCGACGGTTCTTCGCGCGGGATGCGCTGCCCTCTGAAGTGCGCATCGTGGCCGACCTCGTCGACGGAGAGACCACCGACGCCGAGGCTGCTGCCTCTGTGTGTTTCGCTCTCGCCACGTCTGCTGAATTTCTCTTTTACTGATGGAGTCGACCATGACCGTTTCTCGACGACACCTGCTCCAAGGCGCACTCGCCGCTGCCGCCGCTTCTCCCTTCACCACGTGGTCGCGCTCTGCGCGCGCCCAAGCCGCCGACGCCAAGCTGCTGTTCATCGTGTCGGCCAACGGCGGCGCCTCCATCACCGACGCCTTCTTGCCGCTCACCACCGACGAAGCGGCCGACGGCGTTCGCGCCTACGCGCCTGACGACGTCGTCGACGTCGGAGGGTTCCGCGTGGTGCGCCCGCTCGACAATCAGCTGCAGGGCAGTCTGCCCATTGGCACGGGCTACTCCCTTGTCGATTTCGTCAACGCCCACGGCGACGACCTCGTCGTCATGACGCAAGAGAACACCAGCGTGAACCACGACGTCGCCGCGCACCGTTCTCTGACGGGGTCCAACGTGTTCAACGGCCGCACCTTGGGCGAAGCCGTGGCCTCGGTGCATGGCCGTGACTTGGTGTTGCCCAACGTCGTCTCCGCCTATGGCGGCTACGCCCGCCCGGGCACCGACCCGTCGCTGGCGGCGACGTCGCGAGGCGAACCCGTCGCCAACCCGCTGTTGTTTGCGCTGGGCACCCACGGCAGCCAAGGCGTTCGTGGTGCCACCGTCGACGCGCGCGTCGTCGAACGTGCTCGTCGTCTGCGTCGACGGCTCGAAGAACGCAGCCCGTTTGTGCGCACCTTCAAACAGCGTGGTCGGCTGCGCGACTACCTGTCGCGCCGTGACGACGTCGCCGCCCGCCTCGAAGCCGACAACCTCATCCAAAAGCTGATGATGGTGCCCGACCCCGACCACGAACTGCCGTACATTGGCTTGCAGGCCACCGAAGAAAGCGTGCTCCTCGACGAGGTCTTCCCCGAACGACTCGACGACCCCATGCACGCGCAGGCGTCGTTGGCGTTTTTGTTGGCGCGCTACGGCGTCAGCTGCGCCGTCACCTTGTCGACGGCCAACGCCTTCTTCGGCGACACCGGCCTCAAAGAGCCGCCCCTCGCGTTTGACTACAGCCACACCGAACACGTCGCCGCGCAAAACAGCATGTGGGGCCGCACCATGGAGACCGTCGACAAGCTCATCCAACTGTTGAAGCGCACCCCCCACCTCGGCAACCCCGACCTCGGCAGCATGTGGAGCCGCTCTCTCATTTACGTCGCCACCGAGTTCGGACGCGACCGCGACGCCAACGCCGGCGGCAGCAGCCACCACCTCAACAACGGCTCCGTTCTCCTGTCGCCCATGTTGCAAGGCGGGCGCGTGTACGGCGGTGTCGACGTCGAGACGGGCCTCACCTACGGCTTTGACCGCGACACGGGCGAGGCGCGTCCAGGCACGGTCATGCCCGAAGGCGACGTCTACAGCGTCATTGCCGACGCATTCGACGTCGACTTCGACGCCCGGTCGTCGTTGCCGTGCTTGCACCGCTAATGCGCATCGACGGCTTTGACGTCGCCCGCGCCCTCGCCGTCTTCGGCATGGTCGCCGTCAACTTCAAGCTCCTTCTGGGCGTCGATGACAATGGTGGCGTCGTCGCCCAGGTGCTGGAGCACCTCCAAGGCAAAGCCGCCGCCCTCTTTGTCGTCTTGGCCGGCGTCGGAATCTCACTTCTCGTTCGCCGCGCCGTCGACGTGGGAGGCGTGCGTCGTCGTCTGCTTAAGCGGGCCTTTGCGCTCTTCATCGCCGGCGGCGCGTATTCGCTGGTGTACCCGCCCGACATTCTGCACTTCTACGGCGTGTACCTCGCTGCTGCGACGCTGGTGCTTTCAGCGTCGAGAACGACGCTGTTGTCCAGTGTTGTCGTCGTCACCTTCTCGTTCGTCGGGCTCGCCGTCGTCTTCGACTACGAACGCGGATGGGACTGGCAAAGCCTGTCGTACAACGGCATGTGGACGTGGCCCGGCGTCGCACGCCACCTGCTGTTCAACGGCTTTCACCCAGCACTGCCGTGGTTGGCGTTCGTCTTTGTTGGCCTGCTGCTCGGCCGCATCGACTGGCGACGACGACGACAGCGACGTGCGATCGGTGGCGTCGCCCTCGCCGTTGCGCTGGCGACGGCCACGTTTGCCCGACACTTGGCGTCAAGTGCGCCGCCCGATGGCGTCCCCGTCGACGACTGGTTGGCCCTGGTGTCGACGTCACCCATGCCCCCGATGCCGCTGTTCGTCTTGCTCGCGTCGAGCTCCGCCATCGTCGTCATTGTCATCAGCGTCGAGCTGGCTGAACGCTGCGGCGACAACGTCGTCACGCACTCGCTCGTCGTCACCGGACAGCTCTCGCTCACGTGGTACGTCCTGCACGTCGTCCTCGGTGCGCCGGTGCTGCTGCTGTTGCCCCAGAACAACGCCGTCGTCAGCGTGGTGGCGACGGCGGCGTTTTGCATCTTGGCGACATTGGCGTCGGTGGCGTGGCGTCGACGGTGGCAACGCGGCCCGCTGGAAACGGCGTTGCGCAAACTCGCCGACGCTTTGCCTGGCTGACAGTCAGGCGTCGCCAAAGAACGCTTTGGCGTCGTGGTAGGTGGCGCCGAGCCCTTCTGCGAAGCGGCGGTCGCTGTCCATGTCGCCCACCATGTGCAGTTGTTTCATGTCGAGTTTGAACTCGTGCACCAGCTGCATGGCCATGCCCGGCATGGGCTTTCGGCAGAAGCAGCTGACGGGGAACGCCTTGTGCGGGCAGAACTGCACCGCCGCCACCGGCAGGTCGAGCAGCTCGACGGTGCGCTCGAAACAAGCCTTGGCGTCGTCGACGGTGAGCTTTTTGCCGTGGATGCCGCCTTGGTTCGACACGAAGAACAGCTGGTAGCCGTCGTCGAGCCATCTCTGCAGCACCTCTTTGCGGTTGGGCAGCAGCTCGATGTCGTCGGGCGACGTCGGAAACAGCTCGCCACTCTTGGTCACCCGCAGCGTGCCGTCGACGTCGAGGAGCAGGCCCTTTCCGTCGTGGTCGGGCAGGGGTTGGCGTTCGAAGTCGACGGTCTCGACGACGGAGAAGCCCTCAGCTTCAGACGGTGCCTCAAACGTGGCGGCGTAGACGGCCATGGCCGCCGGCGGCGGCAAGTTGGGGTCGTCTTTTTGCAGCTCTTTGATTTCGTCGGGGCCCGGCAAGTGGCCGTAGCGGGTGATGACGCGGTGGGCGACGTTCACCTGCGCCTCGCCAATGGGGGTGGCGAGGTGAATGCAGCGCACCGGCACGTTGTGCTTGTGGGCAATGCGGATGAGGCCGTACCGCGACACCGCCGTGGCGTAGGTGTTGTCGAGCACCACCCGCTGCTTCCCCTCGTCGAGAAGCGCGTCGAGCATGGGCTCCAGGTCAGACAGCTTGCCGCCGATGAGGTCGCGGTTGAGACGCTCGTAGCCGGCGTCGACGTAGGGGTCGACGCGCGACGACTTGCCCGCCCCTTGGATGCCCATGACGATGACGACTTCAGCGTCGTCGCCGGGGCCTGCATCCGCCGCCAGCGTCGGCAACCCCGCCGGCACCTGGGGGGGACGAATGTCGTCGAGCGCCTGCTCCGTCGGGGTGAAGGAGATCTTCTCGCGCAAGGCACGGTCGTCGTCGTCGAGCCCCAACTCCAACGCCGACAGCGTGGCGTCGACGCTCTCGATCTTGGTGGCGCCGAACACCGGCAACACAGGTTTGTCGAGGTCGAGCAACGTCGCCAACGCACAGGTGTGGGGGGTGACGTCGTACTTCTTGGCCAACGGCTTCATGGCGCGGTTCTTCAGCAGCTTTTCGACCTTGGCGTGGCCGCCCAACGGCCGGTGCGCCATGAACGGAATGCCGAGGTCGTCGGCGAGGTGCACCAACCCACTCGTCGCTGCTTTGCGGCTCATGACGCTGAGCTCCACCTGCAGCGCCTCGACGTCGAAGTGCCGCTGTGCCTGCCGCACCTCGGCGATGCCGACGTTGCACAGCCCGAGGTGTTTGACCTTGCCCTCGTCTTGCAGTTTGGCGAGCTCAGCGAGCGACTCTTCAAACGGACATTGGTAGTCGTTGACGTGCAGCATGAGCATGAACAGCTGCTCGGTGTCGAAGGCCTTGAGCGAGCCCTCCACCTGTTTGCGAATGTGTTCTTTGCGCCCGGCCGGACGCCACTTGCCCTTGGGACGGGCCAGGCCCACCTTGGTGACGACGTGCACCTCGTCGCGCGCCCCGCTCCACGTCGCCACCGCCTTCTTCGCCAGGTGCTCGCCGTAGTGCATGTCTTTGTGGTCGAGGCCGTAGGAATCGGCGGTGTCGAGCACGCGAATGCCAGCGTCGAGAGCGTGGTGAATGACACCGATGGCGTCGTCTTCGTCGGGGCGTCCCTCCGTCGACAACCGCAGCAATCCGAGGGCGAGGGGAACATCGAGGTCACCAAGGACACCAAAGGGCATGGGCACTCCAAAGAATCTCGTCGACGTCGTCGACTTGGTGAGATGAGCAAGCGGGCTCAGCAAAGGGGCAGACCGACCGTACACGACGATGGCGTCCGGCAAAAAGACAACCGCGCACTCACACTCCGTGCCACTACGGCCTTGTAGTCTTGGAAAGCACCGGTTCTTTTTTTGAACAATTGGCTTGGTGACCAGGCACCACGTATGCCATTTTGGTTGTTTCTTGGAGCGGGTCCAATGTCGAAAATGTACCGATATTTCATTGTTTTATGGATGCTTTTCGCCGTCGCCGGCGGAACGGGGTGTGCCACAACGCGGCCGGTGCAGGCGGCGAATCACCGGACGGCGAAGCGCAAGAAGATCGCCCGTCGCATTGCCAATCCCGAACAAAAAGCGAACTCGTTCGGGCAGCCAGGTGACTGCGCTCGCTTTGCCAACAAGATGCACCGCAAAGAGAAAACGGCCGCCATCGAGCTGATGGCGTGGTGCATGGCGCGCGATGACTCCATCGACCTCACGACGGTCGAACAGGCGCCGTGGTCCCAACAAACCGTCGACGGCGGCAAGCTGCAAACGGCCTACTTGTCGGCATTGATGCGTGTGGCGCCGGATCGGGCCGAAAAGGTGTCGGTGGAAGGCGCCAAGCCTTGCGCGATGGTCGAAGACCTTTGGGAGGTGCTCGAAAGCAAAGCCGACCGCAAGCTCGTGGTGCTGCGAGGCGAACTGCAGTCGTTGAAACCGCAACAGATGGTGTCGATGGCCAGCTTGGTGTCGTACCGCACCCCCACCAAACTGAAGTGTCCACGACGAGCGGCCCGCAACGTCCCCGACGGATACCGTCGCACCGCCGGTGAACGTCGCAAGGGCTGCTACGTCATCCCTTGGAAACTCAAGTACGCCAAAACCACAAAGCACATCGACGTCACCTTCGACAAAAGCCTCAAACAGTACGGCAGCGGCGACAAGGGTCTCATCTGGGGCGAGCTCGTTGTCGATGCGGATAACGGCACCGACGTCGTCGCGGAGGCCTCCACCGACTTGTCCGACGACATCGACGAATCGCGAGACGACCGCCAAGACGTTGAGGGCGAGCGCATCACCGGCGTCAAGTTGGTCAACGCCCGGTTCTTGCCCCTGACGCGCTGACCCTCCCGCTCAAGACGAATGAGGCGGCCGTAGCCGTTCCTGTGCATGGTGTCGCACCCGGCTGAGGCTGTGCTATGCGCGTCCCTCTGAAAAGGAACACCCGTGAATGTTCTCCGTCTTGGCCTTGTCGTCGTCATTCTCTCGCTGCTGCCGGTGGGCACCTCGTGCGCCACGCAAGAGCCCGTGAAGGTGCAACGTCATCGCAAAGCCAAACGGCGCAAGGTGATGACGCCCCTCACCGACCTCGAAGGCCGGGCCAACGCCTTTGCGCAGCCGGGCGACTGCGTGCGCTTCGCCGGCAAAACCCACCGCAAAGACAAACTCGCTGGCGTGCAAATGATGAGCTGGTGCCTGCAGCGCGACGACTTCATCGACACCAAGGTCGTCGAACACCCGCCGTGGGCACGCGAAATCGGGCGCAAAGGCCGGCTCAAGATTCCCTACTTGGCGGCGCTGATGCGCGTCGCTCCCGACAGGGCCATGCGGCTCCGCGTCGACGGCGCCACGCCCTGCGCCATGGTCGAAGACCTCGAAAAGCTCCTCGACCGCAAACACAACGCCAAAGTCGTCATCCAAGCCAAGCTCACCTCGAAAGCCCCCAAACAGCTGGTGTCGATGCAGGGCATGATCACCTACAAAACCCCAGCAGAGCTGACCTGCAAGGGCACCAAACGCGCCGTCCCCGACAACTACGTGATGAAAGAAAGCGAGTTTCGCTACTGCAGTTTTCGGCCGGCTGAACGCAAGTACGCCAAGGTGAACAAAGACGTGCTGGTCGAGTTCAAAGACGACCTCGCCGACTTCAAATCTGGGCAAAAGGGGCTCATCTTGGGCACGCTCGTCGCCGACGACAGCGTCGGCCTCGACGCCACCGGCAAAACAACCGACAACCTCGACGACGACGACCTGCGCGCCTCCGCCCACGACCCCAACGATCAGCTGGTGTTCGGCTTGAAGCTGACGGCCGCGAAGTTCTTGTCACTCGGCGTGCGCTGACGGCGACGCTTCAGTGAACAGAGGTGTCGTCGGCACTCGACAAGCCCTTCGACTCCAAGACGTGGTCGACCCAACTGCGCAGCTGGTACATCTCGCCGGCGCCGAGACCTTGGCCGATGAAGGTGGCGCCATAGACGAGCCCCATGAGCACGACGCTGAGGGGCACCGCCACCAATGCCCACGGCGTGAGCTGGGCCGTCCACTGGCTGATGCCGTAGACGCCGCCGGCGAGGCCCACGACGCCGAGCACGCCGTACAAGGCCATGAACAACGTCCACACTTGAGGGGCGGGCGCAAAGCGACCGCGCAAACGCAAGCGGCCACCATCGTCCCTCAGGCGCACCCGCAGCCGCGGCGCAAAGAAGTGGGTGTCGTCGCTGACCACACGAAGATCGGCGCGGGTCGCTGTCACTTTGCCGTCGACGGCGTGGCCCCCGTCGACGAGCGCGTCGGAGAAGGCCTGCAACACTTGCTCGGCGGTGGCGTCGAGGCGCAGCACAAACGTCGGACGCATCCGCACCGGCCGCCGCCGCGAAGCAAAGTCGTCGGCGAAGATTGTCGGCAAGCTGGTGTGGGCGCCCCAGTGTTCGTCGGTGGTCGTCGGCAAACCGAGCGACTCCAACACATGGTCGACCCAGTTGCGCAGGCTGTACATCTGGCTGGCGCCGAGGCCCTGTCCGATGAACGCCGCGCCATACACAAAGGCGATGAGGCCCAAGCTGATGGGGATGGCGACCAGCGCCCACGGTGTCTGTTTCAACATCCATTGGCTGATGCCAAACACGCCGCCCGCGACGCCGCCGATGCCCAACACAAAGTAGATGGCGATGAACATCGTCCACACGTGGGGATGCGGCGCGAAGCGCCCGCTGAGGCGCACCTGCCCGCCTTCTTCACGCACCCGCACGCACAACACCGGTGAAAAGAAGTGTTTGTCGTCGTCGGGAACCCGCAAATCGGCGTTGGGCGGCGCCACCGTCCCCCGCACGGGATGGCGTCCTTCGGCAAGCGCATCGTCAAAGGCCTGCAACACCACCGCCGGGTCGGCGTCGAGGGGCAACTCAAAGGTCGGGCGCATCCGCGGCGTTTGCATGCAGCCATGCTAGGCGAGGTCGACGACGAAGAAACGCCGCACCGCGGTGTGTGAAACGCCGCAGGATGTCGGATTCGGCCTTGTCTCCCGCCCCCCGGCGCCTTCAATGAAGAGAGACGCCGGCTTGCCAGTCGGCCCGCGCCGCTGATGGTGTATATTGCAACCATGGTGCGTTTTGCCGTTGCACTTCTCCACCCACGGCAACCAGAACCCCAAAAAAACAAATCAAATCAAACACCTACCAACTCAGCTGAGTTGGTCCTGCTCCTGCAAATCCTCCACGCACAACCCTTGGAGGACCCCATGCAGATTCGCTGCGACTCTTGTTTGTTTGACGACGATGTCCACCCCCTGCGCCGCCCCGACAGCTGCCCCAGCTGTGGGGGCCGACTGCTCCGCCGCACCACCGAGCGCCATTCGCTGTTGGAGTGGACGTGGGCGGTGCTCAAGATGGCCGTCTCCCCCCGCGCCTTGCTCACCCAGTTCGTGCTGTTTGCCGTCGCGCTCATGCCGCTGGTGCTGAACCAAATCGCCGTCGGCTTGGTGTGGTTCATGTTGTTCACCGCCCTGGTGCGCCGGGTGCTCATCTCCACCCCCGACACCCTGGCCTTTCCGCGGCTGAGCGAAATCGATTCTGGCGACATCTGGGCGTACCTCGGCTGGTTCTTCGCCGCCGTGCTCACCGTCGGCCCTGCAGGTGCCCTCGCCTTCTTCTTCGCGTTGAACGCGTACTTCATCCCCGCTGCCATGGTGGGCTTGGTTGTGGTCGCCCTCGGGTTCTACTTGAACACAGCCTTCGTGCTCACCGTCGTGCACCAAAACGCCGGTGTCGTCCTGCAACCGCGTGTTGTGTTGCGAGCCTTGTGGCGCACCACCCTCCCCTTCGTCGGCTACACCTTCTGGACGTCGCTGGTGGTGCTCCCCCTGTCGTTGGCCTCGCAGATGCCGGTGTTGTTCGACGCCCCCGCCTGGTCGGTGCTCACCTTCGCCGCCGTCGCCACCCTCGTCTCGATGACTGTGCAATGGGGCATGTTCGCCGTGAGCATCAAACGTTTGGAGGTGCCCCTCGGCGCCCCCATGAATCCCGACGAATGGGCCCCGGCCGCTCCGGCTCGCATCATCGACGTCGACAAGCAGCGTGAAGAAGCCGTGGCCAACGCCGACGCCCACCGCCAGCAGGTCGCTCGCAACTTGACGGTGTCGCCTGCCGGTGCCCCCTCGGCGGCGCCTCTCGGCATCGCGTCAAACATGGCCACCCCGCCCGACGTCGACCCCTTTCGCCAGAACTTGCATGTGCGGGCGCCGATGGCGTCGAGCCACGTGCGCCCGGCTCCGGTCGTCGACCGCGACCCATGGGCCCGAAAGTCGAGCATGGGGTTCGACGATGTCTTCGGCGCCGATGACGCCGGCCCAAAGGCCGCTCCGGCTCCTGTCGACGTCGACGTGCGGCACAAGACCGCCGAGACCAGCAACCCATGGTGGAATGCCTACAGCCGCGAACCGGCTTCTGACGAGCAGAGCCCGTCGTGATCGACGCCCGCGGCGGGTTGGCACCGTCGGCGCACCGACCGCCGCAAAACAAAAGCCACCTGCGCTCGCGGGTGGCTTTGTCGTCGACGATGTCGGCTCAGCGCCCTTTGCGTGGGCCCTTGGGCTTCGACCCAGACTTCTTCTTGCTGGGCTTTTTGCTCGACTTGCTGCGGCCGTTGCCCTTGCTCGACGGACGCCCCCGCGATGCCTCGTCACGCTCGCGCTCTTTGTCGCGTTTGGCATCGCTGCTGGGGTACCGCCAGTTGCTGGGCTCCCACCCGTCGTCGTCGTTGCCGTTGCCGTTGCCGTTGCCGTTGGTGGGCCCCTTGCCTCGGCCGTCCCTGCTTTTGCGGGGGGCGTCGTCGCGGTGGCCGTCTCGGCGGCGCCTTGGATGAGGGATGGCGTCGTCGTCGGGTTTGCGACCGCGCTCGGTGCGGCCCCGCCCTCCCTGCAGTTTCAGCTTGGCCAACACGCGCTCGTAGTGGCTCTTGCGGGCGTTGTCGTCTTCGGCGTGGGCGTCAGGCCCACCGCGACCGCGGCGTTCGGGAAACTCCTGCGAGATGGGCGCTTGGTCTTCGTCGACGTTGGAGGCGTCGTCGCGTTGCCATGGGCGTCGTCGTTCGGGCTTGCCGGGGTTTTTGGGGCCCTTGGGTGGGGTCCAATCGTCGCGCTTGCCTCGGCCACGGCCGCGTCCTTTGCCGCGTCGTTTGTCGTCGTCAAACGGAGGGTCGTCGACGGGTGCGCGCTTGCTGCGGGTGCGCACGGGGACGGGCTCGCCCTCCTCGTCGACGTGGTGCAAATAGTGAAAGTCGATCTGCCGTTTGGCGGTGTCGGCGGCGGCGATGCGAATCTCGACTTGGTCGCCCAAGAAGAAGTTGGGCCCGCCTCGGCCCGCCGTCAACGCCATGCGAATCTCGTCGTAGCGCATGCGCGCCGGCATGTTCGAGATGTGGATGAGGCCTTCCACGCCGAGTTCGTCGAGACGCACGAAACAGCCAAACTCGGTGACGGCGCTGACGGTGCCGACGTGCTCCTCGCCCACCTTGTCTTTGACAAACCACACGCCGTAGAGCGCGTTGACCTTGCGCTCGACGTCGACCGCGCGCCGCTCTTGCGTCGACGCCCACACACACCGGGCCTCGAGGGCTTCGCTCTCGGCGTCGGCCTGCTCGACGCCGGTCTTGGTGCGCGGATGCAGCAGGTGTTGCCGCAGCAACCGGTGCACGAGGAGGTCGGGATAGCGCCGAATGGGCGACGTGAAGTGCAAGTAGTGGTCGGAGCCGAGGCCGAAGTGGCCGATGTTGTCGGCGCTGTATCTCGCCTGCATCATGGCCCGCAGCAACAAACTGTTGAGGGCGGTGCGGGTGCCGTCGGCGACGGCCTCGTTGTCGTCGAGCTGCTCCATGAGTCGGCGCAAGGCACGAGGGTCGTGCGCGGCGGCCCGCATCTGCGAGGGGTCGCTGATGCTGTAGCGCAGCAACTCGAAGAAGCGCTCCAGCTTCTCTTCGTTGGGGGGCTCGTGGATGCGGTACACGCAGGGCCATCCGCGTTGTTCGAAGCGTTTGGCGACGGCCTCGTTGGCGGCGATCATCAGCTCTTCGATGAGGCGGTGGCTTTCTTTGCGTTCGCGCAGCAGCACCTCAGAGGGCAGGCCCTCGTCGTCGAGCTTGAAGTACGGCTCGGGCATGTCGAAGTCTTGGGAGCCACGCTGAAAACGCTGCTTGCGCAACGCTTGTGCCGCCGCCCGCAACTCGTGCAGCGAATGACGCACCGCCAGCGGAATCTTCTTGCTCTCGCCGAGGGCGGCGCCCTCGTCGACGCCCTCGAAATACGTCTGCACCTCGTCGTAGGTGAGACGCGCTTTCGACTTCATCACGCCTTCGAAAAAGCGGGCGCGGGTGAGCTTGCCGCGTCGTGACAGGTGCATCTCGACGCACATGCAAAGCCGCACCACCTTGGGCTTCAACGAGCACAGGCCATTCGACAGCGACTCCGGCAACATGGGAATGCACTGCCCCGGCAGATACACCGACGTCGAACGTTGCTTGGCGTCTTCGTCGAGGGGGGAGTGCTCTTGCACGTAGTGGCTGACGTCGGCGATGGCGACGATGACCTTCCAGCCTTTGCCGGTGTCTTCGGCATAGACCGCGTCGTCGAAGTCTTTGGCGTCGGCCCCGTCGATGGTGCACAGCGCCGTGTCTCTCAGGTCTTCGCGGCCGGCGCTGTCTTTTGCCGTCGGCGCCTTGGGGAAGGCAGCGGCTTGTTCAGACGCTTCCATCGAGAAGGGACGCACGATGCCGCCCTCGGTGAGCAGGCGCTCGATCTCGACGTGGATGTCGCCTTCATGGCCGATGAACCGCACGATGCGGCCGAGCGCCGAGGTCACGTCGGTGGGGAAGCGCTCGATGACCACCTCGACGACGGCGCCGTCGGGAAGCTCGCGAAAAGGGTCGGTGGCGTCGGCGGGTTCGATGACCACCGTGGAGCGCAACACGTCTTCGTTGGGTTCGACGTAGCGGGCGCGCCCACTGCGGCGCAAGGTGCCGACGACGACGCTGCCGCCGCGCTGCACGATGCGCTCAACCCGGGCGAGGGGGCCTTTGTCGGTTTCTTCGATGCGGCAGCTGACGACGTCGCCTCGCATGAGGCCCACGCATTCGTCGGGCGGAAGAAACGCGTCTTTGATGTTGTCGTCTTCAGAGAGCAGCCAGCCGTATCCCTTGGGATGCAAGCGCACGGTGCCCTCGACGAGGGCGCCGGTTTTGGCAAGGCCGAAGCGGCGGCCGGGCAGCGCGATGAGCACCCCCTGCTGCACCATGCCGCGCAAGAAGGCGCGGAGGGAGCTGCGGTGTTCGGCGCCAAGGCCGAGGGCCTTGCCGATCTCTTTGACTTTCAGTGCGCGGTCGTCGTCGTCGAAGACCTGCAACACTTCTTCTTTGTCGATGATGAGTGTGTCCATATGGGGTCGGGAGGCTGCGCGTCGGGGGCGTTCTCGAAAGCGTTCTTCAGGGATGGGCCCTGGTGCCACAGGTGGGGCCCAGGGGGACGCGGGGTCAGCCGAGTCGGTCGTAGCAGTTTTCATAAGAGATATCGATGTAGGCCCCGCTCTCGTTCTGTTTGCGTGGCATGCGCGTCGTGGTTGCCGCCTGTGGGCGGGGCCAACGCTGAGAGCTGTTGGGGCCGTCGGCAGTGCGGGGTCGGCACCTGGCGACGGGTTGAAAAGGCGTAGGACAGGGGGGAGGAAAGGCGGTCTCCCCACCCGTCCTACGTCGGAGCCTGCTGCAACCATCCAGCTCGGCCCCTGCCCCACCGCAGAGGTGGGGGTCGCCCCATAGACGCTGGCAGGCTGGCGTTGATTCAATTGCGTCGAACGGGCTGGCCTGAGGCGAATTGGGCATTTGCCCCGGGGGACGTGTATGGTGGCGCCATGCAGATGGCGCGGCGGTCTTGGTGGATGGTGGCAGCGTTGGCGTTGGCCACGTCGTGGACGACGTCGTCAGACGTGCACGCCCGCCGCAAGAAGGCGAACAAGAAGCCGCCCAAGAGCCAGGCCGAATGTGACGCGCGATCTGGCAAGACCAAGAAAAACAAGCTGGTGTTTGTCGACGAGGGGCAAGCCCTGCTCGGCGGCCCTGGGCTCGGCTTTGAGACCGTGTTGCGCACCGACAAGGCCGCCTGCTTTTTGTCGTATGCCGAAAAGGGCGACTACGTGCTGGTCGCTTACGACAAGAAGAACGCGGCTTGGGTGTTGAAGCAGGCGCCGGCTGTTGCAGAGGACGTCGAGGTCGTGCCCCTGCCCGATGCGCACGCCAAGGTGGCCTACACGGTGCGCGAGACGTCTTTGCACACTGCGCCGTCGTCGACGAAGGTCGCCAAGATGCTCCCAGCAGGCGCCCCCCTCGACGTATTGGGCAAGTCGCCAGACGGCGATTGGTGGAAGGTGAGCGCCAATGCCACCGAAGGCTGGGTGCGTCGCTTTCACCTGTCGGTGCAGCCCTTTGAAAAAGGCGGCGAAACGCAGGTGGCCAAAGTCGCCGATTGGACCCAAGGCACCGGCAGCTTTCAAGACGCCAAGGCCCGCACCGAAGCCGGCGAGCGCAAGGTGGCTGGCGACGACAAAGCCCCCGACGACAAAGCCCCCGACGACAAAGCCCCCGACGACAAAGCCACCGATGACAAGGGCGACGACACCAAGGGCAGTGCCCCCGCCGCGACGGCCGACGCCGACCTTGTCGCCATTTCGTCGGTGAACCGACAGATGGAGCTGAGCGTTGGTGGTGGCTTTGCTTATTTGGCGCAGGACTATCGCAGCGACAGCCAGAACGACCTCTTTCACGCCTACTCCATGCAGTCGCCGGCGATGGCGTTGCGCGCCGGATTTGCCTACCGCAGCGGGTCGCCTTGGGTGTTCACCGGCGACGTGTTTCTCGGGGGCGGCGGCGTGGCCCTGCCCATCATCCCGGGGTACTCCGACGAAGAAGCCTTGGCGTTTTGGGTGCCCAACGGATTCGACCTTGGCGTCGGCGCTCGCGTGCACGACAACGACGCGGTCGACGTCGAAATCGGCGTGCGGTTTCGCACATTGTTGGTGCCGTGGCTTGGCATGCCGGAGGCGTTGCCAGGCGCGGTGGGCGACGTGGGGTTGGCCAACGCGTTTCCCACGACGTTGTCGTTCGGCGCGGCGCCCTACGTGCGCACGTTGTCGCGATTGGGGGGATTGGGCTTTGTTGTCCTCGACGGCTCGATCATGGCGGGCACCAGCTTGTTCTTCCCTGATGCGGGCCTGACGTTGCTGTCTGCCAAGGACGACTTGCCACCGCCCATCACCGCAGATGAAGACCCCGACGAGATCGTGTCGCCGCATCCCCTGCAGTTGGCGGCGCAAGCGCAGGGCACGTTGCGCTACATGTTCCCCATCAGCGACACCTTCTTGGTGTCGGCGTCGTCGACGGTGTGGATCATGCAGACCTCGACGACAGGTCCTGGCACCCGCACCGGCACGTACACGTTTGCCACGCAGATCGACATGAACGCCAGCGTCGAGGTTGGCGTGGTCGTCGGCTTCTGAACCGCCAGGCAGCGCTCACGCAAAAACGCACCTGCTCCTGCAGGTGCGTTGCAGTTGGTGACGATGTGGCTGCCGACTCGAATGCCACCGACAACGGAAACGCACCGCCACTTTTGTCGTAGGAGTCAATGGCCACGCTGGATGCCTTGAAGGGGGCCCAGGCCCCCTTCCCCCTCACGTCGCGCTACTCGAACGCCACCGACAACGTAAACGCACCGCCGCTTCTGTCGTAGGAGTCAATGACGACGTAGTAGTCGCCAGCGGCGAGGTTGCTCATCTCGACCTCCGCGAAGATGCCTTCGTTGGTGTCGTCGCCACACACCATGGCGGCGTCGGCGGTGCGGGCGCACTCGGGCAGCATGTACAGGATGGTGTCGAAGTCGGTGCCCGCTTCGGCCGTCGACAAACGCACGAAGGGCGCGTCTTCTTCGAGGTGCAACCGCACCACAGCGTCGGGCAAGCCTTTGGGGTCGTTGGCGGCGCATTCGGTGGGGGGGTCCCACAGGCTGGCGCCGCGGGCTTCGCCGACGACGACGGAGACGCCGGCGCTCGGGTCGAGCACCAAGGCGGAGGTGCACATCTGCTGTTGGCTCGACGTCACCGAGCGGCACAAGTTGGTTTCGCCCACGATGCCGGGGGTGCAGGTGGTGCCGGTGCCGCAGACGTTGAATCCGCGGGGGTCACAGCTTTGGCCGTTGCCGCGGGTGGGCGTGCGCCGCAGTTGGGCCACGACGCGCTCGCCCTCGTGTTCGGCGAGGTCGCTGGGGGTCACGGCGACCTTGGCGACCATGTCGGCGAACTCGGGAGGCTGCTCCAGACCGACGAAGAAACGGTCGCCTTCGCCGTAGTCGCTGCCTTGGGCATCGACGACGAAGAAGTCGCTCTCGGCGGTGCCATCGACGTCGAGGTCGAGCATCACGCTGTTGTCGTCGGCGTCGAGAAACTCCACCACCAAGGTGGCCATGTCGCCTTCGTTTTCGATGCCGTCGACGAGGATGCGGGAGCCGCCCGTGGCGCTGTCTTCAAGAAAGGCGAGCTCGGTGATTTCGGGCGCGGTGCCCTCCTGGCATGTGGTCGGCGTGCCGGTGCAGGCCAAGCCGATCTCACAGCGGTCGACGACAAAGGTGGCGTCACAAGACTCGCCCATGGCGCGCACTTCTTGAAAGTCGATGTCGACGGTGACCTCGTTGGCGACGAGCGCTTCTTGGTCTTGCAGCTGCACCGCCACCTGCGCGATGTCGGGGTGCGAACGCAAGTAGTTGCGAAACGACAAGGTGCGACTGAACGACGCTTCGCCGGTGACGCTCTCGTCAAACGACGTCTCCACGAATCCGTTGTCGGGCGTGCCGTCGGCGTTGCCGTCGAAGAGGTCGAGTTCGTCGCCGCCGGCGTCGAGAAACCGAATGAAGGCGGTGACGACGTCGCCGTTGACGTCGCTGCCCTCAATGGTGACATCGAGGTGGTACCCGGTGCGCCCCACCGACACCGCCGTCACGCTGTCGACGCTGGGGGCTTCGGCTCCTGGAGGTGCATCTGGGTTGGGGGTGACGCCGGGCTCGGCGCCGGGGCCAGGGCTCACCCCCGGTCCGGCGCTGGGTTCGGGGCCACCGTCGTCGGCGGCAGGGCAGCCCGCCAGCGTCGTCAAAGCCATCGTCAAAGTGAAAACCGCCGTCCATCCCAGTCGTTGCATGCCATCTCCAAACGTCGTCGAACAAGTGGTGGGCACACCTCGCCCCTTGCAGGCGGGTGCCGCACCAGTCCCATCGACACGGCCGGGCAAAACTAAAGCCTCCACCGGGAGCCGGCGGAGGCTGCAGATCACGCTGTTGTCAGAGCTAGGCGTCGCCTTTGTCGACGAGCGGCGTCACCACTTGGGCGTTGAGGTCACGCTCCACACCCACCGGTGCCAGCCGCACCAACAAGCCGGACGGGTCGCCCGCGATGAGGTACACGCCGTAGTTGGGCAGCATGTTGTCGATGGGGCGGATGTCGAAGAACTCCTGCACCACCCACATGCCAGGCATGGCGGTGTCGATGCTGCCCTCCCAATCGTCTTGGTCTTGCAAGGGGCCGATGAGCACTTCGTCGCCCTCACAACCAAAGTCGCTCTTCAGCACCCATTTGTCTTTTTGTTGTTTGACGACGTCATGCCCCGCGGTTTCGAGACGGTAGGTGGGCGGGATGAGGTCTTCGATGGCTTTTTGTCCGGCCTCGCTGAAGCGGTCTTTGTGCTCCCACATGAAGGCCATCGACAGCTTGTTCTGCGGGATGAGCGAGCCGAAGGGGTTCACCACCGCCACCTTGCCGGAACGCTCGGCCTCGAGGATGCGCATCAGTTCGTCGGCGAGGGGGTCGGGGTCGGGGATGTCTTGCCCTTCGTGCGTCCAGATGGCGGGGCGCTCGCCCCACCAGTCGGTTTTGTAGTGCCGCAACACCACGTCGACGGGCATGCCCCACAGCGACAAGCGTCCGTCGGGGAGCTCGTCGAGGTTGTAGGGCGATCCCAGCTGCACCTGCATGCCAGCCTCTTCAAACCACTGCTGGTAAAGGCGGATGAGGGTGATGTCTTCGGGAATGTCGGTGGGGTAGATGATGGCCACCGTTTGAGGCTTGCTGTCGTCGCCAGTGCGGGCTTGGTGGTAGCGCTCCACCAACTTCAAAAACCGCTCGCGGTAGTGCCGGTTGGGGTTGTCGAGGTCGGGGTAATTGGGTGCCACCAACGACGCGGGCACCAGCGTTTCGACCTGGCCCGACGGGGTGTCGGCGTTGAGTTCACAGATGCGCAGCGAGCCGTCTTGCAGCTGAAACATGTCCATGCGGGCAAAACCGTGCCACCAACCGTCGGAGCTCAGCCACATCAGCTTGTAGTAGTCGGGCAACTTGTAGAAGTCGTCGAGCAAGGCGGGATCGGCCTCGACGATGCGGCAGAGCTCGGCGTAGAGATCACCGATGCGGCGGCCGGCCTGCATGAGAGCGTCGAAAAACGGCTGCTCCAAGACCACCGGAGACGAGCGGTAGGTGGGCTCGCCCTCGAACCACGGATCGTTCACCAGGCAGGTGGCCTGCAGTGCATCGGCGAATTCGACGTAGGGAATGCGCTCATCGAGCACCTTGGGCGTTGACGTTTGCCATTGCCCTTCGGCGGTGGCGTCTGGCGCGGTGGTGCGGTCGGCTTGCTGGCTCATGTGGGATCCCCCCTCGTCACGGCGCCGTCTTCGTGGGTGGCAACGCCAAGCGTCGTATGGCGTTGACGGCGCGTTCAAACAACCCCCGTCGGCATCGGCTGTGGCCGCCGGCGCGTTGCGCCAGTGGCACACGTAGGATGCAGACAGACCTGCACGTACATGTGGGTGGTTGTCGACGACAAACGCGCCAAAACAGGCCGCAATGCCCACTGCTGTTGGGCGTCCGCAAAGTGATTTTCAGGGGAGGATCACGTACGCTTTCCAGATGGACATGAAACTGCACATTTCATCCGCAGGTCGGCCTGTTGCCCAGCAGAACACCTCCAAGTCACGTCGACAAATGCGATGGTGGACGTCTGCTGCACTCGCCTTTGTTGTCTTCGCCGCTGTCGGCTGCCGCGCCCCCGTGGCCGTGGTGTCGGTCGAAGACCCCTTTGCCATTGGCGACGACGTGGTTGAACTCAAAGTGGGCAATGGCCCAGGCGACACCACCGCCGTGCCCCGTCCGGCTGGGCGCGCCTTTCCTCTCAGCGTCGCCGTCAACGGCCCCGACGGCGAACGCCGTGAGGTCTACGTCGAGGCCGTTGATGGCAGCGGCACCGTCTTGGCGTCGGGCGAGACCATCGTCACCTTCAGGCGCTACGGCGAAGAGCTTGCCGTGGTGCAGTTGCGCCCGCCTTGTGTCAGCGACGACGAATGCATCAACGCCACCTGGTGCGACGGCGTGGAGTCGTGTGAAGACGGCCGTTGTCAGGTGGGGACGTCTCCCTGCGGCTCGGGCGACGCCCACGCCTGCGTGCAAACCACCGAATGCATCGAAGAAGAGCAAGACTGCGTCGCCACCGTCGACCACGGCCTGTGCCCGTCGGAGTACATCGACGGCATCGAAGTGCAGACCTATTGTGACGTCGTCAAAGGCTGCACCGAAGGCGTGCCCTGCACCATCGACGCCGACTGCGACGACGGCTCGGTGTGCAACGGCCAAGAGTCGTGCGAAGACCACCACTGCATCCGTGGCGTTCCCGAGCAGTTTGACGACAACAACCCCTGCACCCGCGACGTGTGCATCGAAGACGAAGCCGGCAACACCGACGAGGTGCACTTCGACGTGCCCGACGGCAACGCCTGTGAAGCCGAGGGCATCGAAAACGGCATCTGCCTGACGGGGACGTGTGTGGAGTCGACATGCGGAGACGGCTTCGCCGACGACCGCGACTACGACGGAGACGGCAACCCAGACGAAGAATGCGACGACGGCGACGACAACGCAGACGCCGCCGACGCCTGCAAGACCGACTGCCAAGCCCCGGCGGTGGGCGACGGATTCATCGACACCACATTGGGGGAGGTCTGCGACGACGGCAACGAAGTCAACGAAGATGGATGCACCCTCGAAGGCAAGGTCAACTACTGCGGCGACGGCATCCCCAACCACGTCATCAACCCAGCCACCGGACGCGAGTTCGAAGAATGTGACGACGGCGCCGACGACAGCGACTTCGACGCCTGCAAAGCCAACTGCGAGTGGAATGTGTGTGGCGACGGCAAGGTGAATCCCGCAGCCGAAGCCTGCGACGACGGCAACATCAACCCGTCGGACGGCTGCAACCAATGCCGCCGCACAGAGTGGGTGCCTGAAGTCATCTTTGGCCTCGGCGACGGCGAGGGCAACAAAGAGACCCTGCCGCTCGGCAGCCCCGGCCCCATGGCCATCGACCGCAACGGCAACGTGTTCTGGTCGGAGGTGGCGACGTCGGTGCTGCGCCGGTTCGACAAAAACGAGCAGAAGGTCACGCTGTACGCGGGCGACTCGTCGCCGACGTTCCACGGCGACAACGGCCCCGCCACCCGGGCAGGCGTTGCCGGCATCTTTGGCATCGCCATCGACGGCAAAGACAACGTCTACATCTCCGACTTTGAAGACCACCGGGTGCGCAAGATCGACGGCCGCACCGGCGTCATCTCCACCATCGCGGGCGTGGGGCGCGCGGGATACTCCGGCGACAACGGCCCCGCCATCTTTGCCCAATTCAACCACCCCCAAGGCATCGACGTCGACGGCGTGGGCAACGTGTACATCGCCGACAAAGACAACAACGTGGTGCGCAAAATCGACGCCAAGACCGGCATCATCTCCACCATCGCGGGCCATTACGTGCCCGACTACTGCTACACGTCCCACTTTGAAGAGCCGGCGCTCACCACCGACTTGTGCTCCCCCGAAGACGTGAAGGTTGCCCCCAACGGCGACGTGTACATCGCAGAGGGCGGGGGGCACCAAATCCGCAAGCTCGTCGTCGAAACCAACACCGTGGTCACCGTTGCCGGACACTACTTTTACCAGACCGAAGACGACGTGAACCCCAACCCCCACAACGCCACCAGCCAGGCGTTGGGACGTCCGCTGCAAATCGCCCTCGACCGTGCAGGCGAAAACCTCTTCATGACCTGCCGCAACAACAACGTGGTGCGCCACCTCGACTTGCAGTCGGGCATCATTCGCAACATCGGCTGCGACCAACGCGAACCGGGTGGATACGACCCCACCGACAACGGGCAGCTGGCCACCGACGCCTGGTGTGACTACCCGACGGGCCTCGTGGTCAACGACGACGGTGAGGTGCTGTTCTCTGACCAGTACAACCACCTCATCCGCAAACTCGTGCCCGACGGCAACGGCTACTACACCATCGAAAACTTCATCGGTGCCGACGACGTCGCCGACCCCCTCGACATCAACGACGCGGCCGTTCTCTTTCCCGTTCTGTTCCGCCTGGCGCCCGGCGCTCTCGGCCTGCAGTTCTCCCGCCCCGTCGACAAACAAGACCTCTCCCAAGGGGCCATGCTCAACATTCCGCAAAGCTGTGGTGACAACAACCCCGTCACCAGCTGCACCGCTGGCTACGGCGTGGCCGACTACCCCATCGCCATCGCCGAAGAGCGCTCCAACCGCATCTTCATCCGCTTGGGCGACGTCAACGTCATCACCCTCGCCGGCACCGGTGAGCGCGACTACTACGGTGATGGCCTTAAGGGCGACCTCGCCGCGTTCAACCGTCCGTCGGGGGTGGCCATGTCGCTCGAGCGGTTGCCCGTTCGTCTCAGCAACGACCCCTTCATCGTCGACGAGGGCGGGCTGCGCTCGACGGTGTTTCCGCGGTACATCTACGTGGCCGACACCGGCAACCACGTGGTGCGGCGCATCGAACTGGAGGGCGAGCAAGCCTGCTGCAACCGCGACGGCGTCGATGAGGTGTACATGAACCAAGTCGGCAACCACGTCGTCACCACCGTCATCGGCACCGGCGAACCTGGCATCTCAGCGCGCGACGGCGACGCCGCCACCTTCCAGTTGAACAGCCCCGCCGGCATCACCGCGTTGAGCAACGGGCACATCTTGGTGTCCGACACCGAGAACCACCGCATCGTCGAATACGACCCCGACAACGGGCAGGTGCGCACCATTCTCGGCAAAGTCATCAGCCCCGTCGCGGGCGTCTTCGAGAGCGAGCCCGGATACGTGGCCTTCGGCACCAGCGCCAATCATCCCGACCTCGGCAACAACGTCGAGATGAACTCGCCCCACGCCCTCACCGCGCTGCCCATGCAAACCATCGACCCGTTGGGCACGGGCGACATCGTGTTCTACGCCGACCGCGGCAACCAACGAGCGCGTCTGTATCTGGCCGGCACCTTCGCCCCCACCAGCCCCTTGGCGACGTTCTCCGAGGTCGTCACCGACATTGCCGGCAGCGGCACCCGGGGCTACAGCGGCGACGAGGGCCCGGCGCACATGGCCAACTTGGAGTACCCCCAAGCGGTCATGCCCCACGTCGACAGCGCCTGTTTGTCGGGCGACAACACCGGCGACGAATGTGCGCCCAAGGTGCTCGTTGCAGAAGGCCCCGACCGGGTGCGCATCGTGAGCCTGCAGTTGGGCGGCGCGGGCGGCATCAGCGGCAACATCGACACCTTGTTGGGCGACAAAGAGCCGCAATACGACGGGACATTTGACGTCGCCACCATGCGGGCCCCGGTGGGCATGACGCCGGTGGGCGACGAGCTGGGCAGTTGGCTGTTCACCGACGACGCCCTCGGCACGGTGCGCACCTTCAGCTTCGGCACGCAGACGCTGGAGACGGTCGCGGGCTTCCCCAAGGGATTCGAAGACGGCGAAACCGACCAAAAAGCGCAGTACATGCGTGAACTGGAGGAGCCCGGGAAGATCATCCTCAACCCTGCCCGCAACGAGGCCTACGTCGCTGAGGCCGGCCGTCACGTCGTGCGCCGGGTCAGTGCCGATGGCGGCTCCCTCGACTTCAGGGGTGCCACCACCAGCATGAGCGTGTTGTTGGGCGTCGCCGACGAACCCGGCAGCACCGACGGCACCTTCGCCGAAGCCCGGCTGAATGAGCCGTACGGCTTGGCCCTCGACATCGAGAATCAGATTCTCTTCATCTCTGAGCGCGGCAACCACACCGTGCGCGCCGTGCAACTCGACAACACCAGCGCCGCCGACGCCGTGCGCACCATCGCCGGACGTTCTGGCATTCGCGGCAACTTTGGCGACGGCGGCGAAGCCACCAGCGCGTTGCTCAACGAGCCCCGCGGCGTTGCCTTCTCTGCCGGCAAAGGCTTGTACATCGCCGACACCGCCAACCACAGAGTGCGACGCATCGCCGACCCCATCGCCGCCGGTGCGGTCATCGAAGGGGTGCTCGGCGATTCATCGCCCGCGTCGTCGGGAGAAGGCGAAGGCGCGGCATCGTTCCCCGTCGACACGCCTGTCGGTTTGGAGCTCGACAACAACGGCAACCTCTTTGTGACGTCGAGAACGGCGGTGCGGGTGGTGTCGTCGGGCGAAGACGGCATTGCCACTGGCGCCGACCGCGTCGACACCATCTACGGCAAGGCCACCGAGCGTCGGTTCCCAGAGCCCGTCACCCGCTGCGTCGACTCCTTGCGGTTCTCCACCGAGAACTTCAACGAGCTGTACTTGATGGACTCCTGCCAGGGGTACTTTGTGCGCCTCCGTCGACAAAACCGCGAGTTCACCCCCGCCACGCCGTGAGCGAGGAGAAGCCCATGCGTCTTTCATGTGATGTGCCTCGGCTTCAACGTCGAGGCTCCTGCCGCCCCCCTCTGCGTTGGCTCGCCACCGCCGCCCTTGGCGTGTTGTTGCTGACCGGGTGTCGCCCACCGTTTGCCCTCGTTGAGGTCGTCGTCGACAGCGAAATCGACTTTGACGGCACTGGCACCTTGCGGGTGGGCCGTGTCGACAGCAGCAACGGCCAGGAGTTGGCGATGACGCCCGACGCCGACTCTTGGACGTTCGCGGTCACCGCTCGCGAAGAAGGCACCCACGAGATTTGGGCCGAGATTGTCGACGACGGCACGGTCGTCGCGCGCGGCCATCGCGGCGTGGTGTTCAACACCCAAGACAAAAGCGCCGTGCCCTTGTTGCTCACCATCCCCTGCACCGCCGACGAGCAATGCGACGACGGCGTGTACTGCAACGGCGTCGGACTCTGCGAAGAGGGCCACTGCGTGCGCAGCCAACCCTGTGTCACCCAAGCCGAATGCGCCGACTTGGTGTGCGACGAAGAACTCCGGGAGTGCCTCCCCGAGGTGCGTCACGACGAGTGCAACGAAGGATTCGCCGACGACGACCCTCAATACTGCGATCCCAGCCAGGGCTGCCGCCCGGGCCTCGCCTGCGAGGTGCCCACCGACTGTGCCGACGCTGTGAACTGCACTGGCGAATTCGACTGCGTGAACTTTCGCTGTGTGCACCTCGGGCCCCCAGCCCTCAACGACAACAACGAGTGCACCAACGACTTCTGCAAGATTGGCGAAGGCGTGTTGCACGACCCCGTGCCCGACGGCGAGTTGTGCACGGCCGCCGAAGACGGCGTGTGTGTGTCGGGTGCCTGTGGCACGTCGCGGTGTGGCGACGGCTATGTCGACGCCGCCGTGCGCGAGGGGCACCCCATCGCCGAAGAGTGCGACGACGGCGACATGTTCAACAGCAACACCGTGCCGGGTGCTTGCCGAGAAAACTGCGTGGCCGCCTGGTGTGGCGACGAGGTCGTCGACCCCGGCGAAGAATGCGACGACGGCAACGACGACGACACCGACGGATGCAAGAACGACTGCACCGAGAACCGCTGTGGCGACGGCGTCATGTCGAGTGTTGAAGAATGCGACGACGGTGACGACGACAACAACGACTACTGCTTGCGCACCTGCCGCCTCAACGTGTGTGGCGATGGCATCGTCAACTTTGAAACCGAAGTGTGCGACGACGGCAACCTCAACCCCAACGACGGGTGCTTCGCTTGCTCGCGCACGGAGTGGAACATCTCCGTGCCCTTCGGCTACGGCGAAGGTGGCGGCGAACCCCGTGAAGTCACCATCCACGCGCCGCTGGCGGTGTCGTCTGACAACTCCGGAAACATCTTCTGGGCCGAAGCCACCTCCAGCGTCATCCGCCGCTTCGACGTGTCGTCGCAGAAGGTGTCACGCGTGGCTGGCAACGGCACGTTCTCGTCGGGCGGCGACGGCGCGCCCGCCACGGAGACGGATGCCTCCGCGGTGTTGAGCATCGCCATCGACGGGGTGGGCAACGTCATCTACTCCGACTCCGACGGCAACCGCGTGCGCAAGATCGACGCCCGCACCGGCATCGTCACCACCCTCGCTGGCACCGGTGAGGCCGGGTTCTCGGGCGACGGGCAGCTGGGCATCTTGGCGCAGTTGACGCTCCCCGAAGGCGTCGTCGTCGACGGCTCGGGCAACGTGTACTTTGCCGACGTCGGCAACCGTCGCATCCGTCGCATTGACGCCGAGACGGGCATCATCACCACCGTCTTTGGCAACGGACAAGAGAACTACGGCGCCGCCGACCTCCCGCTCGGTGTCGAAGGCATTGGCGTCGAGGCCTCGTTGTGGGTGTCGCGCTTCATCACCCTGTATGAGAACCGCTACCTGTTCATCTCCGACAGTGAGCCCGACACCATCTACCGTCTCGACCTGCAGACCGGCCGGTACTTGCGGTGGGCGGGCGATCGCAACGCCAACGGCTTCCCCGACGGAGACGCAGCCATCAACGCCGACCTCGGAGGCATCGCCAGCATCGCCGTCGGCCCCGACCAAAGCCTCTACGCGTTGCAGCGCAACTTCTACAACGCCGTCATCCGCATCCCGCCGGCGACGGTGTCGGGCGGCATCATCGAGCACATTGCCTTCGACGGCATCGACACCGGCTTCGTTGGCGACTTCTGGGAAGACGCCACCCACGCCGAAATGTCAGAGGCCACCGACCTCCACGCCATGGCCGACGGCACATTGCTCATCGCCGACACCGGCAACGGACGCATTCGGGCGATGCGCCCGTCGTCGACGGGGTCGAATTGGGAGGTCAACACCCTCGTCGGCAACAACTTCTACGAGGGCATCGACCTCGAAGAAGACAACCGCGCGTTGATGGAGCGGGTGTTTCAGGTCTTCCCCGGCAAAATCGGCATCGGCATCCCAGAAGACATTGGCGAGACCCCCGACATCTACCTCGCTGGCGAGGCCCAACACGCTGTCATCATGCGTCCGTCTGAGGGCGACAAAGTGGTCTTCGTCGCGGGCACAGGCGCGGCCGGCTACACCGGTGACGGCGGGCCGGCGACATCGGCGACGTTGAACGCGCCGTCGGGGGTTGCCGTCGACACCTACACCGTCCCCGGCGAAACGTCGGTGTACATCGTCGACCGCGGCAACCACGTCATCCGCCGCGTCAATGCCGACGGCACCATCGAAACCGTGGTGGGCACCGGCGTCGCCGGCATCAACACCGACGAAATCATCTTGCCGCCCGAAACCACAGACGCTCCGTTGACCATCGGCGGGGAGCACGCCTCGGGGCGCGACATTCATCTGAACTACCCCACCAACGCCGGCGTCGACGGATACGGCCGGTTGTGGATTTCAGACGCCTACAACCAACGCATGCTGCGGTGGGACATCGCCACCGACAAGGTCGACCTCATCAACACCCCGCCCAACTCCCTGCCATGGGGTGTGGTGGTGGCGCCGTTGAACACCTTTGGCCAGGCCGACGGCACCCTCGTCATCTACGTCGACCGCGGCCGGCACCAAATCGCGTACATCGGCGAGGTCGACTCCGGCATGGGCAGCCTCATTCCGGTGAAGGGCACCATCGCCGGCTCCAACTCGGGCTCCGGCTACGAAGACAACGCCAACGGCTTGCAGGCGTTCTTCGAGTACCCCCGCGCGGTCATTCCGTACATCGGCACCGACTGCGAGTTGTGCTTCTTGGTGGCCGACGGCTTCGACCGGGTGCGCCAGTTGGAGGTCACGCTCGCGGGTGTGTTGTTCACCGCCTCCGTCGACACCCGCCTCGGTGGGGCCCGGCCGGAGGGCGCCGGCCCCTTCTCCACGGCCTTCATGAAGGCGCCACAGCACCTCATCCCCATCGACGAAAACGGCGCCTTGTGGCTGGCCACTGACGCCGTCAACGGCACGCTCAACCTCATCAACTTCGGTGCCCAACCCGAACCTGAGGTGTTGGTCGTGGCGGGTTTCCCTGAAGGGTTTGAGACGGGGCCGACGTCGGAGTTGCCCGCCTACACCAAAAAGTTTCACGACGCTGGCCAGCTTGTGTTGGTGCCGCCCCCCGAGGGCAGCGACGGGGATCCCGTGCTCTACGTCGCTGAAGCGGGCGACCATCTCATTCGCCAAGTGGTGATGCCCGACCCCACGCAGTTCTCGCAGTGGCGGGTGAGCCCCTTCGCCGGACAACTGCGCGACGCTGCACACGTCGACGGCAGCCGCACCACCGCCCGGTTCAACGCGCCGTCGGGCTTGGCCTACGACGATGAGAACCGGGTGTTGTACGTTGCCGAGCGGGGCAACCACGTGGTGCGGGCCATCGACCTGCAAGATCCCGATGGCGACGCCGCGGTCACCACCGTCGTCGGCACCGTCGGCCAGCTGGGCTTTTTCGGCGAAGGCATTGCCGCGCGAGACGCCATCCTCAACGCACCGTCGGCCTTGGCCTTCAGACGCGGACGCTTGTACATCGCCGACACCGACAACAATCGGGTGCGCTACGTCGACAACCCCCTGTTGCCCGACGCCACCATTCACACCTTGGTGGGCGATGGCTCGCCTGCTTCTGGGGGCAGTGGGCCGTTGGCGCGGACCTTCCCCGTCGACAACCCCGAGGGCATTCACGTCGACGAGCACGGCAATGCTTTCATCACCTCGCGGTCGGCCTTGCGCCGCGTGGCGGCCGGTGACGACGGGCTTGCCGACGGCGACGACCACACCGACATCTTGTATGGCGGCGGCGCGCGCGACCGCTACCCAGAGCCCATCACCCGCTGCTTGTCGGGGGTGCACACCTCGCTCGACTCGTCGCGGCTGTATTTCTTCGACGCGTGTCAGGGGTTGATGGTGCAAATGCAGAGGGAGCGCATTCAGGCCGATTGACCTCGTCACGGCGTGGATCACGTCGCATTCGTCGGAGTTTGAAGAAAAGACAACACAACGTCGTCGGTGGGCACACCGGCGGCGTTTGTCGTTGGAGGCCCTCGTTGTGTCGTGCCTCCACCGTGCGCGTCGCCTCTTGCCCTTCGCGCCCCCATCGGTCGAACGTCGCCCCGCGTCGGTCGCGTGTGCCTGCGCGCATCTGGAGTTCACATGTCGTCGACCGCCGACAAAGTCACTTGCCGCACCGCCGTCGTCGTCGAGCGGGTGCGTCCGACGTTGTACCGCGCTTACCCGCTGGCAGAGCCGTCCCGGGTGGCGCTGGGCACACGTGACGAAGCGCTGCTGGAGTTGGAGGTGTACCTCGAGCGGGCGTTTGAGTCGGCGTCGGCGCAGGAGCTCATGCCGCACCTGCACCGCGACAGCATGGAGGTCGTCACGCTGCGCCTCGACGTGCACCGCGATGCCCAGCGCGTTGGGCACGGACGTGTGCCATTGCAGCTGCACGCCATTCGCATCCCCGAAGACGACCGCGACCCGACGCGTGGGGCTTGGGGCATGCTGCCGTGCGTGTCGCGCACCTTCTTCGTGCACGACGGTGAAGACTTCGCTGACGTGGCCATCGAGGCGGCGCACAAGGCCATCACCGCCGACGGTGTCGACGACAGCGACCTTTTGGAGTGGTCGCAGGTGCTCGAGTTCGACTTGGAACCTGTCGACATCCGCACCCCACAACACCTGCTGGCGTCGGCCCCCCGTCGGTTGTCTGAGGCGCGTGAGGCCCAACAGCGTCGACAAGCGTTGCGCCAGCTGCGAGACGTGGGCGCCGAACGCTCCTACACCGTCGAGCCTGCCCCAGTGGTGTCGTCACGCCGACGCCTCCGTGACGACGTCGTGGACTTGTTGCAGACCACCCCCCACGCACGACACGTGTTGCTGGTGGGCGAACGCGGCAGCGGCCGCTCCCACCTCATCGATGCCGCTTGCGCACGTGTGGGGCGCACCACCGTGCGCACCAGTGTCATGCGCATCCTCGCCGGCGCCGGCGGGTTTGGCGCCCTGTCGGAGCGGTTGGAGAAGCTCTTTGCCGCCACCCAGCACACCAAAGCCGTGCTGTGGTTTGACGACCTCCCCGACTTGTTTGCCCAGCAGGGCAAAGACGTCACCACCTTCGCCGTCGCCCTCCGCAACGCCATGCTGCGTGACGATGTCGTCGTCGTCGCCGACGCCACCACCGACGAAGAACACAAGATGCGCGAGCAGAACCCTTCGCTCTTTGCGTTGTTCAGCCGCCTGGCGCTTCCTCAGATGACCGTGGCGGACGTCCTCGACGTGTTGCAGAGCCGTCCGACGCTGCAGATGTCGGATGCCCCCTGGGCCGACGGCTTGGTGCGCCAACTCCGCGACCTCCCGCTGTTGGGTGCCATGCCGAAGACCGCCGTCGAGCTGTGGGAGCACGCGCAGTCGGCCCATGCACAAGACCGAAAGGCTGGGCCGCTGCAACGACGGCATCTGTTGTCGCTGGTGTCTGACAAGACGGGTGTCCCTTTGTTTCTCCTCGACGACGGCGTCACTGTCGCCCCACGCGCGATGCAAGACCAGCTGCAAGCGTCGGTGGTCGGCCAGGGCGAAGCCATCCGTCGGGTCGCAGACGCCGTGTGCCGTCTCAAGGCGCGACTGCACGCAGCTGAGCGTCCGCTGTGCAACTTGTTGTTCGTGGGGCCCACCGGCGTCGGCAAGACCGAGGTGGCCAAGGCGCTCGCACATGCGTTGTTCGGCAGCCGCGACAAGATGGTGCGGTTCGACATGAGCGAGTTCGCCGACGACGGCAGTGCAGAGCGGCTCATCCGCGGCACCCGCAGTGATGACGGCCTGCTCACCAAGCAGGTGCGGCGGACGCCGTTTTGCGTGTTGCTCCTCGACGAAATCGAAAAAGCCCACCCCGCCGTATTCGACTTGTTGCTCCAAGTGCTCGGCGAAGGACGACTCTCAGATGCCAAAGGCCGGGTGGTGTCGTTCGCCCATTGCTTGCTCATCATGACGTCGAACCTGGGGGCCACCCGCGGCCCATCCATCGGATTCTCCTCGGCCGACGACGCCCAAACCCAGCGGTACCTCGACGCTGCGCGAGAACGTTTTCGTCCGGAGTTTTTCGGCCGCCTCGACGCTGTGGTGCCGTTTTCGCCGCTGTCGGACGACGATGCCAAGCGCGTGACCCGCCTCCTCGTCGGGCAAGTGGCGCAACGGCCGGGTCTCCTCGAGCGCCACATCACCTTGGACGTGGCAGACGACGTCGTCGCAGCATTGGCGGCCATGGCCCAGAGCCACAAAGACGGCGCACGCAGTTTGCGACGACTGCTGGAAACGAAGTGCGTGTCTCCCCTGTCGGGGGTGTTGACGCGGCTGCCCACGCGGCAGCTTGAGCGTGTTCTTCTTCATTTTGACGACGACGCCGCCGCCGCCGTGGCGACGCAGGCGCGCAAGGCACTTGGCACCTTGGGCGCCCAGACGTTGTGGGCATCGTTGTTCGACGCCACCTCCTTGGCCCCCAAGGCGCGTCGTTCGTCGTCAGAAAGCTTCTCGTATTTGCGACGCGACATGGACGAGCTTTTGGAGGTTCCTCAGCTTGAAGACGTACGCCAACGCATGACGCATTTGGCTGCTGACCTCGCATCGTGGAGCGATGACGTCGCGGCGAGTCGACGCGCAGAGCTCGCCCGCCAATACGAACAGCTGCGGGATCTGTGGGCACCTGTGGATGCGTTGCGGGGCCGTCTGTACGACGCCGAAGAAGTCGCCCACCTTGCGGCAGACGCCGGCGAAGATCCCCAAGATCTCCTCCCACCCGTCGACGACTTTCGCTCACTTCAAGTGCGTCGTCTGCTGGTGCCTCTGCTCGCCCCCCACCTCAGCGCGAAGCGGCAGGTGTGGCTGACGGTGCAAGACGTCCTCGGTGAACGGGCATCGGCCGCTTGGTGGACGTCGTTGCACCGCTGGGCCCAAGCCCATGACGTCGATGTGCGGGTGCATCCGTGGAAGGGCCGCAAAGCCAGTGCAACGGCGTCCTGGCCGACCGCGAGCGTCTTTGACGCCGGGCTGCCCCTGGCCCAGGCCCTCGACGACCACGTGGCACTCGACAAAGCCATCGTCCGCGCCGACGGCGCCCTCGCGGCGTTGTTGCTGCCTTTCGAGGCGGGCTTGCATCAAGTCAAGACGACAACGCTGCAGACCCAAGACAAGAAGACGGTGTCGCCTCTGTTTGTCATCGAGGTTGCCACCTTCGCCGAACACCTGACCCCCCTGCAATGGGAAGACGCAGAGCAACTGCTCTACGCCGGCCCCGCCCTCGAACAGTTGAAACAGACGCCACCGACGAGGTCGTACACCCTCAAAGGCACTTTGGTGACGGCGTTGCACCAAAGCTTTCGCACGCCGCCAGACGCCTGTCTCGACGTTGCAGAAGAGATTGCCTTTGCCCTTTTGCTCCGTGACGACGTCGATGTGCCAGGCGCACGGGGCCGTGTCGAAGCGTTGAACTTGGGAGTGCGCGATGCATCTTGACCTCTGGGCCTATCTGACCCGCCAAGACGGTGGCGTGGGCATGGTCGTCGTCGGCGCCGACCATCTCAGCAGTTTCGCGCGCAGCGAGCGCAAGGCCAAAGAACAGCTTTTGAAGCAGGTGCGGCGGTGGGCGCAAGACCGGCCGGCGCAGGAGTTGGTGCCTCTGTGCGCCAAACCCGCTGTGCGTTTGGTGCGGGTGCACCTTGAGTTTCGCGCCGAACTCGAAGGGCGCAAAAAGCACATTGCTGGCATGTTCCCCTTGGTGTCGGTGCCATTTCTCGACGACAAAGAGTCGCGAGCGCTGTTTCACCCGCGTGCGCAGGCAGAGTTTTTCATGTTGCGGGCGGGCCAAGACATCCTTCCTGCGGCGGCCAGGTCGATGAGCAGACTCGCCACAGAATGTGACGACGTCGAGGGCTTGCTCTCGTCGGGCAAAGACCGTCTCATCCGGTTGTCGACGCGGGTGCGTCCGGCGACGCTGAAGCCTCGCCCTCGTCGTGGCGACGTCGAACACGACCTTCCTGTGGAGCGACCGGACGTGCTGCACAAGATCGCCAGCAACGAGGCGTTGCTGGTGTCGGACATGCTCGACGGGCATCTGCCCATGCCACCGACCGCGCGAGCGCCGCATCGCCATCGGTTGCATCGAATGCTGAACGCGCGACAGCCACGCTCTGTGGTGGTGTTGGGTCCGCCTGGGTGTGGGCGCCGCACCGCCATCCGCCAAGCCGTGCTCGACCGTCTCGTCGACGACAACTACCCCCAGCACCGCAACTTGCAAAAGTCGCGGCTGGCGTTTCGCACGTCGGGCCGGCGCATCATCTCTGGGATGAGCCACGTCGGCGAATGGGAGCAGCGGTGTTTTGACTTGTTGTTCGAGGTCGAACGCAAACAACGCCGTGGACGCGACCCCGTTGTCATCGTCGACGACCTCACCCGGTGGGGCCGCGTGGGCCGCAGCCGCGATTCTGATTTCAACCTCGCCGACTTCTTTCGCGGCGCCGTGCACCGCGGCGACCTTTGTCTCGTGGGCCACGCCACCCAAGAAGAATGGGAGCAACTCACCGATGACGCCCCGGCGTTTGCGGCCGGCTTTCAGGTGGTGCGGCTTACGTCGACGTCGCGCGATGAAACCCACAGCATCTTGCTGCAACACATGCGCGAGTTGGAGCGGCAGGGGCCCATCGCGTTCTCGGTGGGCACGCTGCCGCGCATCATGGACCTCACCGACCAGCTGTTTCCCATGCAATCCCAGCCCGGCAAGTCAGTGGCGGTGCTCGACGCCCTCGCCGACACCGCCTCGGGCGACGACGACGACATGCGCACCGTCGTCGACGTGGAGCAGGTCACCCAGCGACTCGCCGACCAAGTGGGCATGCCCGACGTCTTCTTGGGACAAGGCAACGACGCCGGCTTGCTCGACCGCGTCGCAGACGACCTCGGTCGTCGAGTGCGGGGCCAACCGGCCGCTGTGGACGCCGCCGTGGACGTCGTCGCCAATGTGCAGGCCCACCTTGCGCCCCGCCGACGGCCCCTGGGTGTCTTGCTGCTGACGGGCCCCACGGGCACCGGCAAAACGGAGCTGGCCAAACAGCTGGCGCGGGTGCTCTTTCCGTCGCAGGCGGCGAGCGCGGCATCGCGGTTGCTGCGTTTTGACATGGCCGAATACGGCGACCACGACGCTGTGGCCCGTTTGGTGGGCGATGCGCTGCGTCCCGACGGACTGCTGTGCCAGCGGGTGCGGCACGCACCGTTCTCGGTGGTGCTCCTCGACGAGATTGAAAAAGCCCACCGCAGCGTGCTGCATGTTTTGCTGCAGGTCTTTGACGAAGCACGGCTGACCAACGCTTCTGGACAAGTCACCGATTTCTCGCACACCGTCGTCATCATGACGTCGAACTTGGGCGCCGGAGGTGCTCGACAGGTGCGCCTTGGCAACGACGACGACGACCGCAGCCGAGAGGTCGACCGGGCCGTGCGGGCCGCGTTTCCACCTGAACTCTTCAACCGCATCGACCGGGTGGTGCCCTTTGCCGGGCTCGACCGCGCCATGGCCAACGCCGTCGCCGAAGAGGGGTTGCGCCGATTGCAGCGTCGTCCGGGCGTCGTCGAGCGCGACGTCGTGCTGCAGGTCGACGCTGAGGTCGCCCCACTTCTGGCGCTACGCCATTTCGATCGTCGCGATGGCGCCCGCGGCATCTTGCGCGGCGTCGAACGGGACGCCGGCCGGCTGCTCACCGAGCACCTCGCGTCGCAAGGGGCACAGGTGCGCCTGCAGTTGTTGCGCCTCGCCATCGACGACGACGACCTCGCGCTGCACGCCCATGTGTTTTGCGACGCCGACCCCGACGACGCCGTGTTCACGTGGGCCGAGCGGTTGCATGAAAGCCGTGCACAGCTGTTGCAACGGTTGCAGCACCAAGTCGAAGACCTGCAGCAGCGTGTGCAAACCCCAGACGGTCAAGAGCGGCTGCGGGATGTGCGCACCGAACGCCTGGCGTTGTTCGTGCGCGACCGCCGTGACGACGACGCCGACGCGCTTTTTGCCGTCGACCACTTGGTGCGCTCTTGTGAGCGGCTCATCTCCCGCGTGCAAGAATACGACGACGCCGAAGACCGCCACCTCGAACACCTTGAGCGGCAGATGCGCCGCGACATCTCCAGCGACGACTGGGCGCCCCGACGGTCGGTGGTGAAGCAGCATGCCGCGGCGGCGTTGCAGGGAGCGCCCGTTCCGTTGCGTGACGACTTGCTGCGCCACCTCGCCGACCTCGATGTCATCGTTGCACAACTGCGCAGCGGGCCCGGCACGTCGAGCACGGCCACCGTTCGTGTTCGACTGTTGGGCGGCGATGTCGTCGACCAGGTTCGGCTCTTCGATGCCTACGTCGAGGGCTTGTGTGCCGTGCTGGGCGAACCATTGCACCGCAACGACGTCGACGACGTCGTCGAGCTGCGCTTCTCTGGGTTCGGTTGTCGACAGATGGCGTCTGGAGAAAGGGGCGTGCACCAATGGGTGCGCGCCACAGGGGGCGCCGAGGTGTTCTCAGTGGAGATCGATGGCATGGAGCCGTCGACGTCGTTGGTGCGCCGGGTGACGGTCACGCCCTCCGGCGCGGACGTCGCCCGCGGTTTGTTCGAAGTTGAAGACCACCGACTTGGAATGCACCACGCACTGCCGTCGTCTCACGTCACCGACGTCGTCGCTCTGTGCGCGCGCATGCGCATGAGCGAGGAGGCGTCGTCGTCGGATGCCCCGTCACGAGAAAGGACGCCGTCATGAGTGCTGCCAGCTTTCGCGTGTTTCTCAGTGTGCACGGCGACGCACAGGTGTCGGGCGTGCTCATGCGCAAATGGTCGTCGTTCTTCGACCGTGCCGCGCCGTCGGCGTTGGGCACCTGTGAAGCCGACGTGCTCCAGAGCCTTGAAAAGCAGCTGGTGCGACTGGCGGCCGAGGACGGCGACGAAGCGCTGCAACGCTATCTGTGGACGGAGACGTTTTCTGTCGACAGCGTCGAGCTCGACGTGCGCCCGCGCACCACCATTGACAAGCAACAGGTCGTCGGCGCCCGGCAGGTGCCGTTGCGGCTGTCGTATGTGTGGTCGCGGGTGAACGACGACAAACGCAGCCAGAACCGCGCCGTGCGGGTGATGCTTCCGCGCTACGACTGGTGGATGATTCTCGAAGATCGCACCGCAGCCCAAGACGCGCTCACCACGGCGGTGTCGTCGGCATTGCTCGGTGAAGACGCACGCTGGGTGTACGCCTTTCGCTCGGCCGAAGAAGAGCGGGTGGTGGCGTTTCGACCGTCGCTCATCAAGAAGGTCAAGAAGGTGCGACGACAACTGGCCTGGACGCCGGCCTACGACACCAAAGCCGAGGTGAAGAAGGTCTGTGACGACTGGATGGCCGAAGCGAAGCTGCGCTTGTTTGCAGACCCGCGACCCCTGCCCGGCGTTCGTCGTTTTCTGCAGCGCATGGCGCAATCGACGACGTCGTCATTGCTGCTCGTGGGCCCCAGCGGCGTCGGCAAGACCGCCTGCGTGCAAGCCGCGGCCCACGCCTTCGCGCGCGACAAAGACGACGACACGCCTCAAGCGTTGTGGGCCACACAGGCCGACCGCGTGTTGGCCGGCATGCGCTACGTCGGCATGTGGCAACAGCGTTGTGTGCACCTGGCGCGCGAACTCGACCAAGAAGGCGAGCCTCTGTTTTTGGGCCCCCTCCTCGGATGGCTGCGAGAACAACCCGACGGCGGCGCCCTCATCGACAGCTTCTTCGAACTCGCGCAACAACGCCGACTGCGTCTCATCGCCGAAGCCACCCCCGCCATGCTTGACCAATGCCGTCAATTGCGCCCCGACGTCGTGGCCCACTTCGACGCCGTGTTCGTCGAGGAGCCGAGCCGCGCAGAGTCCCTGGCGTTGTTGCGCACGCTGCCTGTGGTGCGCGGCGGCACCGCCAAGCACCTCCACCCGCAGGCCTACGCGTCGCTGTATGCGCTGTTGAAAGCGTTTGCTGGCCCCGAGGCCTTTCCCGGCCGTGGCGTGCGCTTTGTGCAGTGGTGGCAACGGCACGAACGCAAGGGCGCGCAACACGCGTTGCTGCCCGACGATGTGGCCTCCGCGTTTGCCACCTACCGCAACCTTCCCAAGTCGCTGTTGACCGGCGGCGAAGGCTTTTCGACGTCGTCGCTGCAAGACAAGCTGCGCGGCCGCGTCATCGGCCAAGACCAAGCCCTCGGCGCCGCCGCACGGGTCATGGCACGGCTGAAAGCGCGCGTGCAAGACCCGCTTCGCCCCGTCGGTGTGCTGCTGTTTGTCGGCCCCTCGGGCGTCGGCAAAACCCAACTGGCCAAGGCCATGGCGCAGGAGCTGTTTGGCGATGAAGCGTCACGTCGACGACTGGTGCGCGTCGACTGCTCGGAGTTTCTCACTCCCTATGCCGCACAACGTCTGCTCGACGGACGAGAGGGGTCTCGCTCTTTGGCCCAACAGGTGCGGGCGGAGCCCATGTGCATCGTCCTCCTCGACGAAATCGAGAAGGCGCATCCGGCGGTGTACGACGTGCTGCTCGGCATCCTCGGCGAAGGCCGCGCCACCTGCACCGAAGGCACCACCGTCGACTTCACCCAGAGCATCGTGCTGCTGACGTCCAACTTGGGTGCCTCCGCAAAAACGGTGCGGGCCTTTGGCGTCGACGTCGACCCCACCGAGGTCCCCGCTGCGGTGCGACGTGCATTTCGTCCAGAGTTCTTCGCGCGCATCGACGAGGTCGTGCCCTTCGTGCCCCTCGACGAGGATGCCGCCTGCGAGGTGGTGCACCTTGAGCTGCGCCAGCTGCGCAAGTTGCCCGGATTCGCCCAACACAACATTCGTCTGCAGGCGTCCGACCGCGCCGCTCTTCACCTCGCCCGCGCCGGACACGATCCACGCTATGGCATGCGGCCTCTGGTCAAAGCCATCACCGAGCAGGTCGTCACCCCCCTGGCCCACCGGCTCGCCCAAGGCGAAGCCCTGCAGCCATGGGTGTGGGTCGCCACCCCCGACGACGAGCTCGACAAGATGCGCGGCATGGGCGAGGTCATCGTCGTCGGCGAAAGCAACGACGTCGTCACCAACTGCAGCTGACGCCGCCTTCGAGTTGAAAGGTGAACACGTAGCCTACAGAACTGTTGAACGTCGACTTGCCTCCGACGGCGAGCCCGCCATCGCAGTCATGGCGCCAGGCGATGTCGGTCATGCGGCCATCCTCGACGAGACCCATGCTGCCCGACGGCACGCTGACGTCGGTGAGATCGCAGCTGATGGCACAACTGCCAAACAGCGGCGGCCGGTATTCGATGGCTTCAAGCAGGTGCTCACCGTCGGTGTTGAGGTTGCCGACGATGAGCGCCCGACGCCCGTTGGGTTGATAGGCGAGCGCCTGCTGTCCTCGACGCGTGATGCGCGCGTCGGTGGTGTCGATGACGCCGTTGTCGAACCGCGTGGCTGAATCCTGAATGTCGAGCATCAACGCTTCGTCGCGGGCGGGGCTGCCGGCCACGAACAATGGGTTCGACACCGACGAGCCGAAGAGGTTGGTGGTGGTTTCGGGCTGCCCTCCGACGAGCGTGAAGTACACTTGGTCGCGTCCACTCCAGCCGCAAGCGGCAAAAATACCGGGGCCACCGAAGACGTTGTCGACGAGCGCCAGCCCGCCCATGCCGTCGCACCCGGCGCTGATGAACTGGCTGCCGAGATATGTCCACATGTCGGCAATGGGGTCGTACAGCCTGAAGAACACGGTGGCCGACCCTGCGTTGCTCGTCGAGAACAGCATGGCGTATTGGCCTTCCCACCCGAAGACGACGCCGTCGACGCTTTGCCCCGGCGGGGGGCTCAGGCGGGTGAACAACGCAGCTTCTGTGAACACGGGCGACACAGGATCGGCGGTGACGGCAGCAGCATAGGCATCGTGTTCGACGCGGATGACCACGCCGCTCTTGGCATCGTCGACGCGTCCCTGTCCGACGATGAGTGCGGTGTTGCCGTCGTCGGCGAAGGTGACGTCGAAGAAGTACAGCGTTTCAGAGGCTTCACTGAGGTTGAACGTCGTCGTCGTCATGTCGCCCAGACGAATGAGATGCACGTCGTTGTACGCCTCCAACACCAAGGCGTAGTCACCCGATGGATGCACCGCCACCGCACGCGTGTTGTCGACGCCGCCCACGGGCACGCGCTCGAAGATGTAGCTGCCGCGATTGGGCGGCGTGTCGGGCTCAGGGTCGGGAGATGGCGTCGGTTCAGGTGTGGGGCTCGGCTCTGGCGACGGCGTTCCCGCGTCGTCAGGAGGGGGCTCAGGCGAAGGAGAGGGCGCTGGCGTCGGCGTCGGCTCGGGCGTCGGCGTCGGCTCGGGCGTCGGCGTCGGTTCTGGCGACGGCGTCGGTTCTGGTGTCGGCGTCGGCTCGGGCGAAGGAGAGGGCGTCGGCGTCGGTTCTGGCGTTGGCGTCGGTTCTGGCGTTGGCGTTGGCTCTGGTGTTGGCGTCGGCGTTGGCTCGGGGATTGGCTCAGGGGACGGTGTGCCGCCCACGCGAATGCATGCGCCACCGATGCACGACGTCGCGCCATACGTCGTCGGGCAGTCGGGAGTGGTGGTGCATCCACCGATGGGCTGGCACGTCTGAGCGTCGTCGCAGAACATGGCGGTGACGCAGTCGTCGTGGTCGATGCACTCGGGCGGCGGGGTCGGCGCCGTGCAAGTGCCTTCGATGCATTCGTTGTCGTCGAGACAGTCGGCGTCGTCGAGGCAGCGGCCCGGCGCCAGCGTACAACGGTCGACCAAGCAGACTTCCCAGGGATCACATTGGTCGTCTGTGCGGCACTCGGCGACGACGATGGGCTCGGGTTCGGGGCTGTCGACCGTTTGCAGGCACGCCGTCTGCAAGACGGTCGTCGTCGACGTCAACAACAACGCGACAACAGGCACCAGGCGAAGCACTGGCGCCCACGTCGAGGGGGTCGGCGATGGCACAGACACGGCAGTTCTCGCAGAAAAAGGCAGTCACCATAGGGTGACACGGCAGGCCCGACACGCAAACCCCGACGTCGTCTCCGCATCTGCAGCAGTTGCGATCCGAGACGCATCCAGGCACAACATGGGGTGCGCCTTGGGCACCGACGTCGTCGACGTCAGGCTTGTTGGAGCCGGGAGACACCATGATGGGATTCACCACCCGCGCGTCGACTTCGACCGCGCTGTTGCTGTTGTTGGCGGCGTGCCCCACGCCCACCGACGAGATCGTCCCCCCGACGGCGCCCGGCTCGCCCCGGGCGGTCGCCGGCAACGCCAGCGTCACCCTCACCTGGGAGCCGTCGCAGGGCGCCGACCGGTATGACGTCGTGTTCTCCGGTTCGTCGGGCGCCTTTTCTGCCGACGACGTCATCGAAAACGTCAGCTCGCCGTTTGTGCACATCGGGCTCATCAACAACGTGCGCATGTTCTACGAAGTGCGCGCGGTGAACGTCGCGGGCACCGTGTCGAGCGTCGAGGTCAGCGCCACCCCAAACATCGCCGCCACTGCCCCGCGCGCCCCGCGCAACGTCTCCGCCACCGGTGGCGACGGCCGCGTCACCCTCGAGTGGGACGCCCACCCCGACGCGCTGTACTACACCGTCTACCGCGGCAACGGCCCGGGCGTGACGACGGCGACGGGCTTTCCCACGGTCAACGCCGACAATCCTTTTGTCGACGGCAACAGCATCACCAACGGACGCACCTACCACTACATGGTCATCGCCACCTACGACGACGGCGACAGCCCCATGTCGGCCGAAGTCTTTGCCACCCCTGATGCGGAAGGGGGCGGTGACGACGTGCCCAGCGCACCTCTCGACGTCGTCGCCATCGGTGGAGACGGGCAAGTGGCGCTGGCGTGGTCGGCGTCGGCCGGTGCCACCCGCTACAACGTCTACGGCAGCGACAGCGCTGGCGTCAGCACCACGGCCACGCCGGTGACGACGACCACCACAACTTCTGCGGTCGACACCGGCCTCCCCAACGGCATCGCACGCCACTACCTCATCACGGCCGAAAACGACGAAGGTGAGAGCGCCGGGTCTGCTGAGGTCACAGCCACGCCGTCCATGTCGACGACGACACCGAGCTTGGACCCGCCTCTCAATCTCACCGCCACCGCGGGCGCCGACCACGTCACCCTGCAGTGGACGCCCGTCACCGGCGCCACCCACTACACGCTGTACTTCTCGACGACGGTGGCCCCCACGCCACAAACCGGCACCCCCATCGTCGGCGTCACCTCTCCGTTCGTGCACCAAGGCGGGCTTCTCGCCGGCACCACCTACTCCTACGTCGTCACCGCCTCGAACGCCGACGGAGAAAGCGCGGCCTCCAACGTCGCCAGTGCCATCGTCGGCGGTGTGAACCCCACCAGCTTTGCCAATGTGTCGTCGACGGTGACGGGCGGTGTCCTCGACATCAACTTCAAGAACCTCACCACCGACGAGAGCATGCCCGCCGACGGCGTCCTCGACTCTGCCCTCATCGTCCGCGTGAAAAATGCCCAAGGCCAACTCGTCACCGGACACACGGTGCAAGTCGCCGGCGGCATCACCGGCGCCATCCCCGAGGTCATGGGCACCGGCCAACACCAAACCTTCGTCGAGGGCCACCTCGTTCCCGCCACCTTCACCTTCACCGTCAGCGGTGCCCAAGTGAACGGCAGCAGCGAGGTCGAACTGCTCACCATGCCCACCTGTCAGGTGACCGCGCCGACGTCGGGGGCCACCCTCCCCGTTGGGCAAGACATCGAAGCCACCTGGACCGGCAACAGCCACGAGTACGTCGGCGTCTACGTCGAGGATGCCGCCGGCAGCGTGTCCTACGCCCCCAACGGCCAAGACCCCAACGTCGATCCGTGGTTTGTCCCCGACCCCGGCGGCGTCATCTTGCCGGGCACCGACTTCACCACAGCTGGCCCCTGGTCGCTGCGCATCACGGCCGGCTGGCACGTCGTCGCCGGCACGTCGACAGCAGAAGTCCGCGGCCTGCACACGTGCAAAGTCGACGCTGTTCTCCAGTAGCGTCTACCCCATGAACTTCTTCCAAGCCGAGCCAGAGCGAACGCCGCCCATGGCGTGCCCGGCCAGCGGCACATGCGGGAAATACAGCTTGCGCATGAAGCGCGTGAACAGCTGGTTTTCGCTCCACTGACGACGGGTGTAGCCATACACGCCCGGGCCCCGCCGGGCCTGCTGTGAGAACTGACTCGCTTGCGTCGAGCGCACCGGCCCCTTGCCCAACGCCTCTTGCCGTCGGGTGCCCTCGTCGAGAAACTCGTGTTCGGAGTAGATGGCGAAGGCCTCATCCATCGACGCCCGCGACCCAAACGTCGGGCGCAGCACGCGGTAGATGAGTTGGCGCTCGTCGTCACCAAAGCCCATCTCGTGCACGGCGTGGGCAAACTCATGGGCCACCAATGCCTCTGTGCGCAGCAGATGTTCACGGCGAAAGCCGATGCGCGACGTCGACCAACTGGTGTCGTGCCAGAAGAGTCCGGCGGCGCGCTCCAACGCACACGTCGGAAACCCGTGGTCGCGAAACAGCGCTCCCTCGTCGAGAACGACGACGTGCACGCGGTCGGCCGTCTGCAGGCGCTGCAACAGCGGCAAGTTGTGCTGCAGCAACGTCTGCGCCGCCTGGCGGATGTCGGCCGCCTCCGTTTTGCTGGCACCGTCGATGGTGACGTGGGACGTCCACCACGACGAGAAGGCCTGCTGCGCCGCCTTCGGCGATGCGCCGCCCGCAGCGTCAAACGCGTCGCCCCCGTCGAGAATCCGCAGTGCGGCCAACGGATGTTTCTGCACCACCGCCGCTGCCAACTTGCGTCCCGTCGGTCGTTCGCCTCGTTGCGTTTCAAATGCATCTGTCAGTTCGAATGCCATGAAGCCATATTGCGTCGCCGACTTGGCTGCGGCAAATCCAAGTCATGTCTGACGACACCGCGCCCACAACCCCAACATCGACCTCGACACTGCGCGTGCCGACGGGATGGATTCACTCCCCCCTCGTCGACCACGTCTTCATGTCGTGGGGCTGGTTGGTGGGGCTCGTCGCCTTTGTCGTCGTCAAACAACAGGTGGGGCTGAAAGAGTCGGCGGTCATCCTCGCCATCTTGGCCATCAACTTCTTGCACCGGCACATCACGTTTCCGCTGGTGTACGGCGACCCCGTCGTCGTCAGTGAGCGTGAAAAGTCCTACTTTGGGCTTCCGGTGCTGTTGCTCATCATCACCGCCATCTCGGTCAACGTGCACTCCGCTCCTGACGTCGTCGTCGATGGCAAGCACCTCGTTGACGGTGCTGTCGAGCTGCACGTGGACGCCAAGTTTGAAGGCCAACGGGTGTCGTGCCGCAACGCTTTCAACGGTGACATCGACAACGGTGGGCGCATCGCCCCCGAATGGCTGCTCTGCCCGTCCCCCATCGTCGTCAGCAAAGCCGACAGCGGAATGCGCTTTGGCCTCGCACTCGGCGCGGACAAGTCCTGGGTGCGCGTTCGCGTCGTCGACAAAGCGACTGGCAAAGAACTCCACCGTGCATCCAAATGGAGCAGCCGCCCCCTGTTTCTCCTCCTTGCCGCCCTCTCCGTGTTGTGGACCATCTGGCACACGCTGATGCAGAAGATGGGGCTGCTCCGCGTGTACGCCTCCATCTCCAAGACCGGTACGCCGTGGGGCGACCGCGTCTTCGTGTTCAGCTGGTTCTTGGCGGTGTTGTTCTCGCTGCTCGCCCGTGACGACGTGCGCGCCGTCGCTGTGGCCCGCTCCAGCTTCGCCCGCGTCGTCGACGGCATTGTTGCACCGTTGTCACCGTTGATGTGGACGCTCAGCGCCGTCGCGTTCGTGGTCGCCCTCTCGTCGACGTGGACGTTCATCAAAGACGTGCAGGCCAGGGGGCGGGTGGCATGGCCCCGCCTCAGCTTCGCCCTCAGCCTGTTGGTGTTGTATGGCGTGCTGTGCGTCGACCTCGTCATCGGCTACGCCATGTTGGGCTTGTCGCACTCCCTCGAATACCTCGCTTTCGTCGTGGTGTTCTCCAAGAAAAAATACGCCCGTGTCGACGACGACAGCGTGCCCATGGTGCGCTGGACCCGTCGCCCATGGCGCTCGCTCGCCGTGTTTGTCGTCGTGTTCTGGGGGGCGTTTTTTGCCGCACGGTGGGCGTCGAGCAGCTGGCTGCACGTCTACATCGTCGGCTCCAGCTTCTTGCACTTCTTGTTCGACGGATGGATTTGGAAGGTGAAACGGCCAGCCGTGCATGCCCCTCTTTCTGGCGACAGTTGAGGTCGGATCCGGTCTGCGCCTATCCTGCAGAGGCGTGACATGCACGCCATTGGGATGGGACCGCACGAGAATGGGCGAACAAGACGTAGTCGAAACCACCGACTCGGGACGCATGCGACAGTTCACCCGGGCCCTGCTCGACGACTTGCGGGCCCTCGAGCGCATGCTCGACGAAGACCGCTTTGAGTCTGGCGTGCGTCGCATCGGCGCCGAACAAGAGATGTTCCTCGTCGACGTCGCCCACCGTCCGAGTTCCACCGCCGTCGACGTGCTCGAAGTGCTGAACGACGACAGCTTCACCACCGAACTCGCCAAGTTCAACCTCGAAGCCAACGCGTCGCCCCGCGTCTTCGGCGGCAAATGCCTCTCTGAGATGGAGGCCGAAATCGACGCCCTCGTCGACAAAGCCCGCGCCGCCGCCAACGCATGTGGCGCAGAGGTGCTGCTGTCGGGCATCTTGCCCACCGCGCGTTTGTCTGACCTCGGCCTCGACAACATGACGCCCATGCCGCGCTACTTCGCCCTCAACCGGGCCATGAAGCGGTTCAGAGGCGGTGAGTTTCGCGTCGACATCAAAGGCCTCGACGAGCTGCACTGCAGCCACGACAACGTCATGCTCGAGGCGTGCAACACCAGCTTTCAGGTGCACTTTCAAGTCGCCCCTGCCGAGTTCGCCAAGCTCTACAACGTCGCTCAGGCCATCACCGCGCCGGTGATGGCGGTGTCGGTGAATTCGCCCATCCTCCTCGAGAAACGGCTGTGGCACGAGACGCGCGTGGCGTTGTTTCAGCAGTCGGTCGACGCCCGCTCGACGGTGAACACCGCCCGGGGCGAACGTCCCCGCGTCGACTTCGGCGAGAGCTGGGTGAACGAGTCCATTCTCGAAATCTTCCGCGAAGACATCAGCCGCTTCCGCTCGGTGCTCGCCATCGAACGCGAAGAGCCGCCCGACGAGGTGCTCAACCGCGGCGAGAGCCCCAAACTCTCAGCACTCCGCTTGCACAACGGCACCGTCTACCGTTGGAACCGCCCGTGCTACGGCATCGGCGACGACGGCACCGCCCACCTGCGCGTTGAAAACCGTGTGCTGCCCTCTGGCCCCACCGTCGTCGACGAAGTGGCCAACGCGGCGTTCTTCTTCGGTCTCATGGCCAACTTTGCCGAATCGGTCGAAGACATCACCCGCACCTTCGCCTTCGACGACGCCAAGGCGAACTTCTTCGCCGCGGCCCGCCACGGCCTCGACGCCCAATTCCGCTGGGACAAAGGCAAGAGCTACAGCGCCGACGCCCTCATCCTCGACGAGCTGTTGCCCGCCGCCCGTGAAGGATTGACGCACGGGCAAATCGACAGCGGCGACATCGACCGCTACCTCGGCATCATCGAAGAGCGGGTGCGCGCCCGAAAAACCGGCGCCCAATGGGCCCTCGGGTCCATCGCCTCCATGGCCGGCCAAGGCACCAAAGAGGCCCGGCTGCGGGCCCTCGTCGCCCAGACCATCGACTCGCAAAAGGCCAAGCGGCCGATTCACACCTGGCCCCAAGCCACCCTCGACGAAGACCTTCACGACTGGCGCAACTCCTACCGCACCATCGGCCAGTTCATGACGCGCGACGTGTTCACCGTGCGCCCCGAAGACATCGTCGACCTCGCCGCCCACGTCATGGAATGGGAGCACGTGCGCCACATCCCCGTCGAAGACGACAACAACAAACTCGTCGGCCTCGTCACCTACCGCGATCTCATGCGCATCATCAGCCGCGGCGACAAAGGCGCCTCGGTGGTGGTCTCCGACGTCATGAAGGCCGATCCGGTGAGCATCCCGCCCGAGACGTCCACCCTCGACGCCATCTCCATCATGCGGTCGCAAAAGCTCAGCTGCCTGCCGGTCACCAATGCCGACGGCCAGCTCATCGGCATCGTCACCGAAAACGACTTCCTCGACGTCGCCAAGGTGCTGCTGGTGAAAGAGCTCAAACGTGTCGACGCCCCCATCCAGAGCGACGCCTCCCTGGCCGACTGCGACCCCGTCGACTGAAGCCACCCGACGTCAACACCGCAAGCAACGATGACGTGACCACCACGTCAGCTTTCTGCTGTGCAGGGCGCCTTCAGAGCGCTACAACGGCTTCTGCAGCTGCTTTGCTGCCGATCCACCTGGCGTGCTGCCCCCGAAGCAGCCCCAACGCGTGGGAGGTGTGACGTCGTGAAGTTCTCCACACCCAAAGCCGCCTCCACGGTTTTGCCCTTTGTTCTGCTGTGCAGCGTCGTCGTCGTCAGCGGCGTCGCCTCAGCCAAGACCACAGCGCCGCGGACGTTTTGCGAACTGCGTCCCGACGCGCCCGACTGCCAAGGCCGCGTGCCCACCTGCGCCATGTGTCATGCGGGCCCGCCGACCTTCAACGCCTATGGCGCCGACCTCGTCACGGCGCTGTACGCCACCGACTACGACGGCAGCAACTTCGACGCCATGCTCGACGAGGCGCTCAACGCCATCGGCGCCGACGACGCCGACGGCGACGGGTTGCTCAACGATGAAGAGCTGACCCTCGGCTTGGCGCCGGGCAACCCCCTGTCGCATTGGGCCGCGCCCGCTGCGCCCGAAGGCGAACGCAACGCGTTTTACGACGTCGGCACCTACGATGCCGACTACGCCATGCAGCGGGTGGCCCTCACCTTCTGTGGCAGCCGCGCCACCTACGAACAGCGTGAAGCCTTCTCCGGCGAAAGCGACAAAGGCGCCGCCCTCGACGCCCTCCTCGACGAGTGTTTGACGTCCGACTACTGGCGCAACGACGCGCTGCCGCGCATGGCCGACAAGCGCATCAAGCCCCTCGAGGCCATCGGCTTCGACGGGCTCATCCCCCTCGCCGACTACAACTGGGACTACCGCCTCTTCGTCTACGCCCTCACCGACGGGCACGACGCACGCGACCTGTTGCTCGCCGACTACCACGTCGACGTCGAGGGCAACATCATCGAGGGCATCATTCCCATCCCGCCCAACGCCGCCCTCCCCGTCGGTGGCCAACCGCTGCCCCCCGAACGTCGCGCCGGCATGATCACCACCCAGTGGTTTCTCATGAGCCAGACCATGTTCAGCCATCTGCCACGCACCACGGCGGCGCAGGCCTACCGCTCCTACCTCGGCGCCGACATCGCCCGCCTCGAAGGCATTCTCCCCGTCGAGGGCGAGCCCGTCGACGTCGACAACGCCGAGGTCGCACAAGAGGCTTGCGCCCGCTGCCACTCCACCCTCGACCCGCTGGCCTACGCCTTCACCCCCTACGACGGCATCGGCGGCGGCTACAACAACTACGGCGGAGGCAATGTGTTGAACGCGCTGCACCTCACCGGCGCCTACACCCCCGAACGCGACATCTGGAACCGCCAGAGCGTTTTCGCCGGCAGCGACGTGCAAGACCTCGTCGATTGGGCCGACGTCGCCGCCAACTCCGACATGTTCCGTCGCAACTTGGTGATGATGTTCTGGGAGCAAGCCTTCCAACGTCCGCCGCTCCCCGACGAACTCGACACCTTCCACGACCTCTTCAACGCCGTGCCCGGTGACAACTACAGCGTCGACGCTCTGTTGCACCGTCTCATCCACACCGACGCCTTTGGAGTGCCGTGATGCGTGTTCGCTCTGTTCACTTCGCCGCCCTCTTCGCTTTGTCGACGACGTTGGCCCTCGCCGCTTGTGAAGGCACCACGCCTGCCGAGCCCGACCCGCAGCCCGAGCCCACCGTCGACGGCGGCGGCAACGAGCCCGAGGTCGACGCACCGCTTGAAGACATGGCGCCGTCGACGCGCAACGACTTGCGTTGGGTGCGGGTGCGGGCGCTTGAAAACTCCCTCGGCGCCGCACTCCGCCTCACCAGCAGCGAGATTTGCCAAGAGCTCGGCCGCTTCTCGTGCACCGAGAAGGTTCACCTCGTGGCCCTCGGCGGCAACGACCCCTTCGAGCTCGCGCAATACGAACCGCAGGCCCTCCCCGGCACCACCACCTGGCCGGCCTTTGAGCGGCTGGTGACGTCGGCGTGCATGGCCGCCCGCGACAAAGAGGCATCCGCGCAAACGCAGTTCATCTTTCTCGACCTGCCACTCAACGACACGCCCCTCAACCTCGACGACCAGGCGGTGCAATTCGCCGTCGACGACACCATCACGTCGCTGTACCGCAAGCTGCACGGGCGCAACCCCACCGACGCCGAGCGCGCCATCGCCACCGAGTTGTCGCGCACCGCCGACGGCGCCGCCGCGACAGGCAACGCCTTTGCCTTGCAGTCGTGCATGGCCATCGCTTCCACCACCGAAACCCTTCTGCAGTAGGTGCCACGCATGACTTCCAAGTTGCCTTCGTCTCGAATGCTTTCTCGTCGTCAACAACAGCGTCGCCACCTGTTGAAGGCGTCACTGGCCTCGTCGGCTGCGGCCATGCTGCCGCGCTTCAGCCGCGCCCAAACGACCGCTGCCATTCCCGAGCGGCTGCTGTTCGTCGTCGCCGCCACCGGCGGTGGCAGCATCCTCGACAGCTTCTTGCCGGTCGCTGCCTCCGACGTCTCGTCGAGCGAAGCGGCGTCGACGCTGTTGGTGCACCCCGACAACTTGGTGGCCCAGCCCCAGGGCAGCACCTTGCGCTGTGTGCGCAACCGCGGGGGCAACATCACCGAGCTGCCGGCCGGATACGGACTCGCCCAAGACGTCTTCTTGCAGCGCCACCACCAAGACACCGCGGTGCTCACCGTCGAGGGCACCAGCGTCAACCACCGCGTGGCCCAGAAGCGTTCGCTCACCGGCAACAGCGCGCACACGGGGCGCACCATTCAAGAAGCCATGGCCGTCGCCCACGGCGAGTCGTTGTTGCTGCCCAACTGCAACATGGCGTCTGACGGCTACTTGGAGCCTGGTGACGACGTCACCCTGCCCTTGTTCGCCCGCGCCGAACCCATCGCTGACCCCTCCACCTTTCCCCTCGCCACCCACGGCAGCAAAGGCATCCTTGGCGCCCCGGCCTCCGCCGACATCGCCCGGGTGCGCTCCATTCGCGACCGCCTCGACGACGCCTCGCCCTTTGGCCACACCTACCAAAACGCTCCACTGCGCCAGCGGGTGTTGGCGCAACGCGCGCAAGTTGAACAACTCGAAGCCCTCGACCTCGTCACTGAGCTCATGTTCCGCTCCAACGGCGGCGGATTCCCCCTCGAGAACTTCGGCCTGTCGTCGTCGTCGCTGTCGGAGCAAATCCTCGATGTCTTCCCCGATGCCGGCACCGACGCCTTTCACGCCCAAGCCGCCCTCGCCTTTTTGCTGGCACGCTCCGGTGCCGCCTCGTCGGTGACCCTCGCGCCGAGCTTTTTGCCCATCATCGACGGCATCTCGCTCACCAACCCGCCGCTGGCCTTCGACTTCTCGCACGTCGACCACTACGGCACGCAGAACGTCATGTGGAGCCGCATCCTGCTCGTCGTCGACGGCCTCATTCAGCTGCTCAAAAGCGCGCAAGTCGGCAACACCGGCACGACGCTCTTCGACCGCAGCCTCATCTACATCGCCACCGAATTCGGCCGCTCCAAGACGCGCCCGGCGAACGCCAACGACCACTCCACCGGCCACCATCTCAACAACGGCGTGGTCATGATTTCGCCGCTGCTCAAGGGCAACCGGGTGTATGGCGGCGTCGACCCCGAAACCTGCCTGACCTATGGCTTTGACCCGGCCACAGGTGACCCTCGACCAGGCACGCGCATGGCCGAGGCCGACGTGCACGGCGTGCTCTGCCAAGCGATGAACATCGACTACAACGGGCGGGGCGACTACAGTGGCGTGGTTCGCTGACGGTTCCGTCACCGTTACGACGCACAGCGTCGTCACCATGCACAAATCTCGCCCGTTGGCGAGGACAAAAAAGATCAGTGTGATTTTCGTCCACCGCCCGCGCTTCGTGCGTTTCAGCCGTGAATCCCCTTCGCCCCGCCCTCTTGCGGCTTTGGGTATGCTGCCGTGGTGACTGCCACCACCCAGACCCAGAGCCAAAGCGACGAATGGTTGTCGCGGTTTCACGCCGGTGAGCACGGAGTTCTTGTGGCCGTCTATCAAGAGCACTTTCAGAGCGTTGACGGCGCCATCGGCCGCGTGCTGCAAGGCGTTGACCGCGAGGCGGTGGCCCAAGACGTCTTCGCCCGGGTGTTCACCGAACCCGAATTTCGCGCCAAGTTCTCCGGCGGAAGCATTCGCGCTTGGCTGTGCACCGTCGGCCGCAACCGCGCCATCGACCACCTGCGCAAGATCGGCCGCGAAGATCTCGTCGAGCACCACACCCTCGAGCGGGTGGGCGGCGCCACCGAACAAGAGCACACCTTCGAACGACGCGAAGCCAAGGCCCTCATCGACCGCTTTCGCGAAGAGGTCTTGCCCCCCAAATGGAAAGACGTCTTCGAGGCGCGCTTCATCGAACAACTCAGCCAGCGTGACGCCGCCAAGAAGCTCGGCATCGCCCGCACCACGCTTGCCTATCAAGAGCTGCGCATCCGCTCGAAGCTCAAGGCATTTCTCACCGGCGACGACGACGACGCCACCGCAGGGGAGGCCGCATGAGCCAGCTGACCCTCAAAGACGCCAAGCGCATCATCGACGCCCACTTCGAAGGGCGCGGCGGCCCTCACTCCGCCGAAGCCGCCCGAAAAGCCATCGCCGAGGTGCCTGCGGCCCAGGCGCACTACGAAAAGCGCGCTTTGCTTGCTGAACTCGACCCCAAGGGCATGGGCGCCCAAGACCGCATTGCGGCCAGCTTGGGCATCCCCACGTCGTCCCCCACGCCGTCCAAGACCCCATGGTTTGCAGGCGTGGGCGCCTTTGCCATGGCCGCCGGACTCTTCGCCGTGCTCATGACCCAGCCCACCGACGACGGCTTTGTCGCCAGGGGCAGCGGCGACGCCGGCGAGGTGCAAGCCACGGTCATCGCCTACAACCTCAGCAAAAACAAAAAGGCGCTCGCCGCGTCTGACGTCATGGGCAAAGACGACGAACTGGCTTTCGCCTACGTCAATCCGCAAGGGCAAAAGCACCTCATGGTTTTCGCCGTCGACGAGAAGAAGAACGTGTATTGGTTTCATCCCGCATGGACCGACCCCGACGCCCGCCCCTCCGCCATCGCCGTGGAGCAGACCACGCAGCAACATGAGCTCAAAGAAGCCGTCGCCCACGACTACCAAGGGGGCAAACTGCAGGTCTTCGCCTACTTCTCGGATGAGCCCCACGACGTCGTCGAAGTCGAAAGCTGGGTGGGCAAAGGCGACCTCCTCAAACGTCCCGGCGTCACCCAACTGTCGGCCGTGCAGGTGACCCCGTAGGAGCCGCTATGAACCGTCTCGTCGTCGCTGCCGCCTTGGTGTGCACGTCGCTGTTGGCGGCGTTGCCCAGCCAAGCCCAAGACGAGACGGCGCGGTTTGCGTTGGTCATCGGCGCCAACGACAGCATCGACGAAGACCTGCCCACCTTGTCGTACGCCGACGACGACGCGGCGCGGTACTACGACTTCTTCAACAGCATTGGTGTGCGCACCCGGCTCATCGCCTCCCTCGACGACAGCACATCGCGCTTGCACCCCGACGCCGCAAAGGTGGCCCTGCCTGCCATCGGCACCTCCTTTGACGCACAACTCGCCGCATTGGTGCACGACGTCAAACGCGCCCGCGCCGACGACCGCTTCGTCGAGGTGTACTTCGTCTTCGCCGGCCACGGAAACCACAAAGACGGCAAGGGCTACCTCACCCTCGAAGACCGCCGCATTCGGGGCCGCGACCTCTTCGGCGACGTCGTCACGCAAATCAACGCCGACCGCACCCACCTCATCGTCGACGCCTGCTACAGCTTCTTGCTCACCCAAGACCGTGGGCCAGGCGGCCGACGCAAAGCGGCCCAAGGCTTCGCCAACCTCAACCACCTCAGCCAAAACGGCGTCGGGCTCATCCTCTCGACGTCGAGTGCCGCTCGATCCCACGAATGGCAGGGTTTTCAGGCCGGCGTCTTCTCCCACGAGGTGCGGTCTGGACTGTACGGCGCAGCCGACGTCGACGGCGACGGACGCGTGTCGTACCGCGAGCTCGCCTCCTTCGTGCAAAGCGCCAACCGCTCGGTGAAGAACGAGAAGTTCAAACCCAAGATCTTCGTGCGGCCGCCCAACGACGACAACGTGCTCCTCGACCTCAAACTCGACACGCCCCCGACGCTGCTTCTCGACGGCCAAGTCGCCGGGCACTACCTGCTCGAAGACGCCGATGGCATTCGCTACTTCGACGTGCACAACAGCCGGCGACAGACACTGCGCTTGGTGCGCCCGCAAAAGTCGCCGCTGTTCTTGCGTCGCATGAAAGACGCGTCCACCGCCGACGACATCGAATACGTGATCAAAGACCAGGCGCCGACGGTGCGCGTGGCCCAGCTCGACGTCAGCAAGCCCGAAGGGCAGTCCCGCGGCGCCGAACACCATGCCTTCTCCAGTTTGTTCGACCGCCCTCACTCCGAAGAACAGCTCGACCGCTTCTCCATTTCAGACGTCACCCTCCCCGACGACGGGGGTGGACTCAGCTGGAAGGTCGCCGTCGGAGGCACCAGCCTGGGCGTCGCCACCGCGTTGGTGCTCACCGGTGTCGGCGCGTTCGCCACCGGCGCGCTCCTCATCAGCGGTGTTCCCGCCTCGGCGACCGGCGCCCAAGCCGAAGAGGCCAACACCCTCGCCACGGTTGCCGAGGTGTCCACCGCAGCGCTGGTTGGCACCGGGCTCGTCGTCGGCGTCGCAGGCGCCGGGCTCATCGCCTGGGAATTTGTCGGAGACGAAGAATGAAACGTGCGTCGACCTGGCACTTGTGGGCGCTTGCGGCGGCGATGTCGACGTCGGTGATGGCGACGACGGCTTGTGAGTTCAACGCCTCGGGCTGCATCTGCTCGGACGGCCTGGTGTGCTGTGAAGGGCAATGTGTCGACGAGGGCACCTGCGACGGATCGCCCGCCGAGCCCGACACCAACGAGCCTGACGCCAGCGTCCTTCCTGCGGATGACGAGGTCATCGTCGTCGATGCCGAGCCTGCGCCTGCCGCGCCGCCGGCCACCCCGGCTCCCTACACCAGCTGTCTGCAAGACCTCCGCGTGGTGGTGACGCCGACGTTTGGGGCCGACGTCTTTGTCATGAAGCTCGGGCCGACCGGCTTTGTGCGCGTCGACCCCGACGGCCGGGCCCCGCCGGGCCAGACCACAGGCACCCAGGTCATCGTCAAAGACGGTGTGGTGGGCCTGTCGCACTACGGCCGCATTTCGGGGTTGTCGTCGTCGACGTTGCAGCCGGTGCAGCTGCGCCCTGGCGAAGAAGAACTTGATGGCAGCGGCGACCAATTCAGCAAAGACGTCATCGCCAAGGTGGGCGACTGGTGGGTGCATGGCGGCGACGAGCTGTCGTTCTTTCACCCGTCTGACCCCAGCCGGGATGCGTCGTCTGACTTCTTGTCGACGCAGTTTCGACGTCACGTCGTGCCCTTCGTCGTCGACGGCGTCGACAGTGCGGCGCTGTCGACGCGCAGCGGGATCATCCTGGTGCAAGACAACGACGACGCGCCTCCCACGTACACCATCCTCGAAGACGCCGAACGGCTGGGCGAGTCGTTCAGCGACGACGGACGGGGCGTGGCCTACGACGACGTCACGCAGTCGTTGGTGGTGGCCAGCGAGGGGGGCTTTGCCGTGTTGCGACGGATGTCTGGCTTCAGCGTTCGCGACGACAGCTTCTCCGCGTTGCCGGCGCACCTGCCGGCCAATGGTGAAGTCAACGCCGTCGCGGCGGGTGACGGCCACGCCTATGTCTTCGCCAACGTCGACGCCGACGACAATCTGCTGAAGATCGACTTGTCGACGACACCGCCGCAGGTGGTCGCCCAAGGCAGCTGGTCGACGCCCTTCGCCACCTGGGACGACGCCCAGCAAGCCGCCTACGCCTGTGGCCACGTCGTGCTGCTCGGCAACGACCAAGCGGTGTTGCGGCTGTTCAACAGCGACACCCTCGAACAAGTGGTGGGCGCCCCTGTCGTCGCCGACCGGCCGGGCAGCATGTTCGTCACCACCCGCCAAGACCTGCAGCTGGAGGGCGACGAATGAGACTTGTCTGTCTTGCCATCTTGGTGTTGACGTCGACGACGGCTTGTTTGCCACGTGCGCCCACCACCGGCCGGCCGTGTCCGTGCGCGACGGGCGAGGTGTGCTGTGACAACAACTACTGCGCCATCGACCGCGCGAGCTGTGGCGATGCGGAGCCGTCGGTGTCGCCTGCGGGTGAACCTGAGCCTTCGGTGTCGCCCGAGCCCTCCGCGTCGCCTGAGCCATCGGTGTCGCCCGAGCCGTCGCCGACGCCAGAGCCGACGCCGACGCCGACGCCAGAGCCGTCCCCAGCACCAGAGCCGTCGCCTTCACCCGACCCAGAACCCGACCCCATCGATCGCACCTGCCTCAACGACCTGCGGTTGGTGGTGTCGACGTCCAACGGCAACGACAACCTCAAGGTTTACAAAAAGCGCGCCATTGGATTCGGCGAGGTCGTCGTCGAAAACACCGTCTCCCGCACGGGGTTCGCTGCGCTCGACGGCAACCGCGTGCTCGTCTCCAACTACGCCGACATCTACGCCTATTCGACCTCGACCTTCGCTCAGGTGAACGCCCGCAGCGATGGCACCACCCTCGACGGCTCCGCCAGTTCGCAGTCGGCCAAAGACACCTTGGCGCTCATCGACGGTTGGGTGGTGGTGGGCCACGACGCGCTGGAGGCATTTCACGTCAACAACCCCAGCCTCGACGCCGAACTCGACACCAGCGCGGGAGGCGGACTGTACCTCAATGTGGCGACGTCTCGGCTGGGCGACAACGACGTCGCGGCCTTCGCCCGCAACGATGGCGTCGTTGTCGTTTTGGGAGACGGGATGGACGCCGCCCCCGGCGTCACGCCCGCCATCGACGAGGGCACCTACAGCTGGAGCACCAGCGCTTCGCTCCGACGAGGCATCGCCATCGCCGACGACGTCTTGGTCTTCTCGGGTGAGGGCTCGGTGTTCTTTGCGCCGCTCACCACACCGGGGTCGACGTCGACGTACGAATTCGGCGTCGACTTTCCCGCTGCCATGCAGAGCAGCGCCATCGTCGCCAATGGCACCGACGTCATCGTCATGGCGCAAACCACCACCGACATCAGCATGTTTCGCTTCGACGTGAGTGGCTTTTCGGCTGGGGGTGCCGCTCCGACACCGGTCGCCACCGGCACCTGGCGCGCCAGCGGTGACAACAACGCCTATGTCGCAGGGGCGGCCATCGTCTGCGGCGCCCTTGTCGTCGTCACCAGCCGCTCCGACAACGCCATCCGCGTGTTTGACGCCGAGACCCTTGACCTCGACGCCGAAAACACCGGCAGCGGCGTGGCGGGCAATCCACGGCACGCCTTCATCACCACCCGCACCGCCCTTGGGGTGATGGGAGACGACGGATGAAAGCCATCCTGCCTCTCCTGTTGCTCGCGGCCGTGTGCGGCTGCGCCCCCGTCGACCCCGAGGGGCCTCCTCCTTCTGATGGCGGTGCATCCTCGGGCCCCGATGTCGTCATCGACGACGCCCCCTTTGTCGTCGACGATGCCTGTGCCGCCGACCAACGCCTCGTGCTGCAATACAGCTACAGCGCGCCCTTCTTGAAGGTGGTGCGCCTCTCGGCCGGTGGCAACGCCCTCGAAGAGGTCGCCTACAGCCCCACCGTCGACGGTCAGGTGCCTGTGTCGACCGGCGCATTTGTCGACGACGGACGGCTGATGCTCGTCACCAACCACGAGATGACAGCGCGCGACCTCGCCACTCTTGAACCCGTGCAGGTGCGCCCCGGCAACGACGACGTCGACGTCGGTGGTTCGGCGTCGTACGGCACCGCGTCTGGCATGCGCCTCGGCACGTGGTTGGCGACGTTTTACGACGACGTGCACTTTCACCACCGCAACGACGAACGCCGCGACGGCGACGCCGACCACGCCGTGCGCTACCACCTGCCAGCCGGCCCCTTCACCTCGGGGGCGCAGACGCTGGGCTTCGCCGCCTTTGACGAAGGCGTCATGATGCTCGTCGACAACGGTGCCGACACGCTGCCGACGGTGGTGCCGCTGCTGGACGGCCACGAGCAATCGTTCACCGCCCCCCATCGCGGGCTCGACTTCGACGAAACACAGGGCACGCTGCTTCTGGGGCGCGACGCTGGCGTCAGCGTCGCCTATGCGGCCGAGCGATTTGTCGACTTTCACGACGTCGACCTCGGCGGCGGAAACGTCTCTGCCGTCGCCGCCGACCAGGGCTGGGCCTTTGCCCTGCAAGACCACGACGGCGTCAACTTGCACCAGCTCGACCTCAGCACCCAACCGCCGCAGGTGCGTCGACGTCGGGCCACGGCAGAGCCTGGACGCATGGCCCCCGACGCTGCCCGTCTGTTTTGCGGACGTTTGGTGGTGCTCAGCAGCACAGGCGCCGCCAGCCAACTCGAGCTGTACGACGCCAACACCCTCGCCGCCCTCGACGTTCTCGCCGTCGAAGGCGCCCACCTCATGCAGGCCGCCAAAGACGACCTCGGCACCGACTGAGCCAAGGCCGCCGGCAACGACAAACGCCCCCATCTCTGGGGGCGTTTTGCATGTTGGTCGCTGGTGGCTACTTGCCGAGCAAGCCGGTGAGCAGCTTCGACAGCTTGGCTGGGTCAGGGGGCATCCCGCCCTCGGCGAGGATGGCTGCGCCGTACAGCAGGGTCGCCGCATCGTCGACGGCAGCCTGGTCGGCGTCGGAGTCGAGGGTCTTCAGCTTGGTGGCGACGGGGTGGTTGGGGTTCACCTCCAAGATGCGCTTCACCTTGGGCACTTCACGTCCCATCTGCTTCAGCAGCGCCGCCATCTGCGCCGTCATCTCGCCCTCTTCTCCGACGAGACACGCGGCCGACTCAGTCAGGCGCTTCGACAGACGCACCTCGCTGACGTGGTCGTCGAGCGATGCTTGCAAAGCGGTCAGCCACTTTTCGTCGGCTTCGTCGACCTTCTCGTCTTCACTGTCGTCGTCGTCGTCGAGGCTGAGGTTGCTCTCGGCCACATTCACGAACTTCTTGCCGTCGTATTCGAGGCCGCGGCCGAGCCACATCTCGTCGACGGGATCGACGAACAGCAGCACTTCGTAGCCCTTGGCTTTGACCGCCTCGAGGTGGGGGGAGTGCTCCAATGCCTCCAGCGTCGGGCCTGACAGCACGTAGATGTCGTCTTGGCCTTCAGGCATGCGCTCCACGTACTCGTCCAGCGACGTGAACGTCAACTGCGTTTCTTCTTCGTCGTCGTCGTTGAGCTTCACCGGCACGTTCTTGTCTGAACGGGTGAAGGTCGACGCGCACAAGAAGCCGTCGAGGATGCGCTTTTGCTCTTTGTCGTCGCCGGCCAGCAGGCCTTCTTTGACGACGATGCCGAACTCCGTCCACAACGCTTCGTAGGCGCCGCGTTCGTCGATGCGCATGGCTTTGAGCTTGTCCAACACCTTCTTCACCAGCTGCTTGCGAATGACGCTGAGCTGGCGGTCTTGCTGCAGAATCTCACGCGACACATTGAGGCTGAGGTCGTGGGCGTCGACGACACCTTTCACCCAGCGCAGGTATTCGGGGAGCAGCTCTTTGCACTCGTCCATGATGAACACGCGCTTCACGTACAGCTGCACGCCACGCTTCATCTCGGGGTGAAAGAGGTCAAACGGACGCGTCTGGGGGAAGAACAGCAGCGCGTTGGCCTCAACGTTGCCCTCCATCTTCACCGGGATGTGCCCGGCGGGCGGCTGCCAGTCGTGTGAGATGTGCCGGTAGAACTCGTTGAGCTCGTCGTCGGTGAGTTCGCTCTTCGGCTTCGTCCAGATGGCCTTCATGGAGTTCAGGGTCTCCCAGACCCGCATCATCTTGGGCTCAGCGTCGTCGTCGGCGCCTTCTTCTTTGGGGGCCGGACGCTCCACTTCCATCTGAATGGGGTACGCCACGAAGTCGGAGTGCTTCTTGACGATTTGGCGCAGCACGTACTCCTGGGTGAAGTCGGGCATGCCAGCGTCGAGGTCGGCGTCTTTGAGGTGCAACGTGATGCGCGTGCCAACGACGTCTTTGTGCGCGGCTTCGAGTTCGTAGCTGCCGTCGCCTTTTGAAATCCAGCGCACGGCTTCTTCGCTGCCGGCGCGCTTGGTGAGCACTTCCACCTCGTGGGCCACGATGAACGAGCTGTAAAAGCCCACGCCGAACTGCCCGATGAGGTCGGTGTTGGTGTCGCTGGCTTTCGCCTCTTTCACGGCTTTCATGAACTCTTTGGTGCCCGACCGCGCGATGGTGCCGAGGTTGTTGACGACGTCGTCGCGGCTCATGCCGATGCCGTTGTCTTCGATGATCAACAGCCGCTCGTCTTTGTCAGCGGTGAGGGTGATCTTCAAAGCGTCGCCTGACTCCAGGCTGGCGTCTTTGCTCTGCTCAAACGCCAGGCGGTCGAGGGCGTCGGAGGCGTTCGACAGCAGCTCGCGCAAGAACACTTCTGGCGACGAGTACATGGAGTGCACCATGAGGTCGAGAAGCTGCTGAATTTCGGCCTGAAAGCTGTGGCGGCCGTCGGCGTGGTCGGTGGCGGTCGGATCGGTCATGTCGGGCTCCGAGGAGGCGGCAAAAAGGGAAATCTCTCCCCCTTGCTAGCCACCCCGACAACGCCGTCAAGGCAGGAGGATCCGCCCCGGCACCTGTGGCACCCGCAGCTGGTCTTGTTGCAGCACCGCCCGCAGGGCCAGCCCCTCCTCAGCGCTGAACGACAACGGCGTCGGCGGCGTCGGCACTTGGGTCTGCATCTCGACGAGGGGGGCCGCGTCGTCGGTGACTTCTGGCGCGCAGACATAGAGACCGCGGTTGGCGTCTTCGACGATTTGCAGGTCAAACCACCCCCGCGCGGCAGGGACATCTGCGACAAACTTGCTCCATGCAATGCCACCCCGCCGCTCGGTGTCGACGGAGACGTCGCGCACCAAGTTCACCTCAGCCGAGCCAACATCGTCGAAGAAGCCCGCCAAACGCACCGACACCTGCGCGAAGTTCTCGTCGTCGGCGCCTTCTGCGCGGCCCAACCACACCACGGCGCGCATGGGCCGCGGCACAGCTTTCACCGGCCCCGACGCGTACACGCCGTCGACGTGGGCCGGCAGCACCATCGCGGGTTGCCGCCCGGGAGAAGCCAAGGGCACCCGACGCTGCCAGCTGTGATAGGCAGACAGGTCGCCGGTGATGACGAACCAATTCTGCGTCGTGAACTGCGGGTCAAACACCAGATTGTGCAACGGCATGTCCGCGAACACGTTCACCTGACGCACCGTGCGCAGTGGCGGAGGGCCGGCGTCCTGTACGCCGGCGTCCTGCACACCGGCGTCGTCGCTGCCAGCGTCGTCCATGCCGCCATCTTCAACGCCACCATCTTCAACGCCACCATCCGCGATGCCACCGTCATCCACGAAGCCACCGTCGTCCTCCCCTGCATCCAACTCGCCGGCGTCGTCTGTGCCGGCATCGTCTGTGCCGGCGTCGACGTCGACGAAGGGCCCGGCGTCGAAACCGGCGTCGTCTCTCCCCGTGTCGGGGTGCCCGCTGTCGACGACCGTCACCACAGTGCCTGCGTCTTCATTGGCTGCATCCGCGTCAACGGCGCCGCTGTCGGGGTCCTCCCCAGCGTCGAGGTCGGCGCCCGCGTCTGGCGAACCCGCGTCGAAGACCTCATCGCCGGCATCATTGCCCCCTCCGTCGACGTCCACAGGTCCTGCATCGACCGCAGGGCCAGCGTCGGTGACAACGCCTGCATCTCGTCCTGCATCCGCGTCCCCAACGACGCCACCGTCGTCGTCGATGACGCCCGCGTCGTCGATGAGGGGAGTGCACCCATCGCAAGCACTCAGCGCCAACGCGGAGGTCACCGCGGCCACCCAGATCGCCCACACGCGTGTCGTCATGGCGTGCCTCCGGTGCTGTTCAGCCAGCTGCGCGCGGCCTCGACGACGGTGTCACGGCCGAGCAGGGCGTCGCTCTGCTTCTGAAAGACCTCTTCGTCTGGGCGCACACCCAACGCCGTCTGAAAGTCGAGATTGGGATCCGCCGTCGACGCCAAGAACAACGTGTCGTGAATCTGCACCGACCCACCGTCGACGCTGCCTGGCAAGCGGGGCAGGCGATAGATGACACCGTATGCCCCGTCGGCGGCGCCATGGCCAAAGATGCGCGTCTGCCCCGACCGCATCTGCAAAATGCGGCTGGTGTAGTCGTTGCCCGACACGTCGCGCACGTTGAGCACCGCCAACTTTGTCGACGACGCCTGGCCGTTGCCCACCGAAAACGCGGCCCATGGCCAGCGGTGGTCGCCGGCACAAGACACCAGCCAGCTCGTCGACAACGAGCAGTTCATGGTGCGCTGCTTTTCGACATAGGTCACCGGCGTCTCCCACCAGCTGAGGAGATCGACGGCGTAGTAGTCGTTGCCGTCGACGAGGTACGACACCAAGGCATCGACCCCCTCGATGGTGCCGCCGTGTCCAGTGCGCTGATCGAGGATCAGCTTGTCGGGTTGGGCGGCCAACGTCGACGTCACCTCAGCATGCCAGTCGGCGCCATCGTCGCCTTGGCTGCCGGGCACACCGTTGATGAGCAGGGTGGTGATCCCACCTTGGCGACGGCTGCCCGCAAACGCATACGCAGAGGGGTCGCCTTGCACCTGCCGACGAAACCGGTGGTCACACAAGGGCGCGTCGTACGCCCAGGCTGGCGTGTCAGTGGACAACGCCGCCACGCCGATGAGTTCGGCAAGATCAAAGCTGAACATGTCGACGTCGCCGGCGTCGCACGGCGTCGTTGGCGATGAGGGGGTGCACCGCTCGAAGGTCAACGTCGCGCCGGTCTGTGCAGCAGCAAGCATCAATGACGGCGTCAACACCGAGACGTCGCCCGCGGGATCGCCGCCGTGTTGCAGCAGCCGGTCGGCGAGATGCATCCAATCGACAGGATCGAGCCCGTCGACGTCGACGAGCACGTCCCCTTCTTGCAGCACGTCGGCGAGAGGGCCGGTGCCCGCCGTCGAGAACACCAGCGGCGCCAGACCTCCACCCGGCAGCAGGTCGGCCTCGCCAAACCCCAAGCACACCCCGCCCATCATCGGTTGCGGGTACGCCCACGTCGGTGCTGCGCTGTGTCCATCGTGGAGGTCGGCGATTGCTTCGCGCACCGTCGGCCAGAAAGTGGCGTCGGCGGCCTCCTGCCGCAGCATTGAGAACGTCGTCTGCAGCGTCGCCAAACGTTGCTGGGGAATGCGTCCCCCCTCCACGTGGGCAAACACAAACTCCAGGCGGCTCAACATCTGTGCGCGGTCGTCGTCGTCGAGGACGGGGCCGTGCACAAATGCAGCGTCGACACACTGGCCCCATTGGCAGACCCCTTGTGGCCCGCACACTTGATCTTCGTCCACCAGCGAGCAGCCGACCGCGGGCACCAATGCCGGCCCCAAGTCGACAAACTCCAGCCCGTCGAGCGACGCCGTCGCTGCGTTGTCGAACTCGGTGCGGCCCGTCTGCTGCGCCAGCAGGTACTGCTCGTCGACCATCAGCAGCTCGACGGGGCCGAAGGCACCAAAGCGGGCGTCGAATGGGCCCGTCGAATACTCCCGCCACCCGTCAGACGTCAGCCGCCCCGTCGGATGCAACCCCATGTTGGTGACGAAGGCGCCCGACGACGTCCGCACATACAACTGCAGGTCGTAGAGCGTGCCGCTGGCGTGCTGCCACACCGTCAGCTGCGTGCGTCGTCCCTCCAACGCTTGCGCAGCGGCCGTGACGTCGAGCGTGGCGTACGCCGCCTCCTGGGTGCGCAACACCAGCTGGCCCACGCCCTCCAACGCGTTGGGGTTTGGCAAGAAGTGGTTCTGCACCTGCTGCGTTGGCGTCACGCTGCCGTCGAGTGCGTTGAACACGAGGGGAAACGCCGCCATCACCGTGGCAGCGTCGTCGAAATCGATCTGCACCACGCCGTCGAGGTGCAAACGTCCCTCCGCGTCGAACGTCGACGCCAGCGTCGTCGTCGCTGTCATCAGCGCCAATGTGGTGAGCAGAAGAATCAAACGACGCATCCGTCGCAACAACCTGGGCATGGACACTCCCAACCAAGGGCGCGAAGCTATCAAGCCCCCCTCCTCGTCGACGTGATGTGCCGCAAGCAACCATGGTGACGACGCAACTCCTGCCATTTGGCGCCTGACATGCCTGTGGCAGATGCGCGCGCGACATTTTGTCATCTCCAACCACGACGGCTGAGTCCGTAGATGTTGGGCATGTCTACGTCCTCCTTGTTCTCGTTCGTCCGCCCCCTCTCCTTCGTCGCCGCCGTCGCTGTGCTGCCGCTGTCCGGCGCGGGCTGTGCTGGCGAAGACGGCACCGAGCCAAACCCCTCACCCGACGCCGCGCCCATCGCCCTCCGCCTCGACTTCGCCGCTGTCGTCGGTGACGAAGCCGCCGCTTGCGGCCAGACCTACACCCAACTCGGGGCCAACGGCCACACCGCCGAGCTCGCCGATGCCCGCATGTATGTCTCCAACGTCGAGCTGCAAAGCGACGCGGGCGAATGGGTGGGGCTCACCCTCGACGAGACCGACTGGCAAACCGCCAACATTGCCCTCGTCGACTTTGAAGACGGCACCGCCGGTTGCTCCGACTCAGGCACCGCCGACACCAACACCACCCTCACCGGAACCATCGCCGACGACACCTACACCGCCGTGCGCTTCGACATCGGCGTCCCCTTCGAAAAGAACCACCTCGACAACGCCACCGCCGACTCCCCCCTCAATGCACCTGGCATGTTCTGGGTGTGGCAGACCGGCTACAAGTTCGCTCGCTTCGACTTGCTCGTCGACGAGGGCGACCTCGCCCGGTGGAATGTGCACGTCGGCTCGACCCAATGCACGTCCGACGCGCGCACCGAAGCGCCCGACGAACCCTGCGCGCGCAGCAACCGCAGCCACGTTGTCCTCGACGATTTCGACGTCGACGCCGACGAAATCGTCTTCGACATTGGCGCCCTCGTGCAGAACGCCGACCTGGGCACCAACCTCGTCGACACCCCGCCCGGTTGCATGAGCAGCCCCATGGAAGCCGACGACTGTAGCCCCGTGTTCAGCGACATGGGCCTCGACTTCGCCTCGGGCGATTGCGTCGACGGTTGCGACGCGCAGTCCATCTTGTCGGTGCGGTGACCCATGCGTCACGCTGCCGCTCTCTTGCTGCTGGCCACGTCGGCGACGTTGTCATCGGCGTGCCCGTCGACGACGACATCCCCTCCAGATGAAAGCGTGAAGAACGGGTATGTCTTGCCGCCCGGCTTTCCCGACATCCCCGTCCCTGACGACAACGCCATGTCCGAGGCCAAGGTCGAACTCGGCCGCCATCTGTTCTACGACGTGCGCCTGTCGGCGAATCAGACACAGAGCTGTGGGTCGTGCCATGAGCAGCGGCTGGCGTTTGCCGACGGTGTCGCCACACCAGAGGGCTCCACAGGCATGCCTCTGGCGCGCAACAGCCAGGGGCTCGCCAACGTCGCCTACAACAGCACCTACACGTGGGCGAACCCACTGCTGACGACGCTGGAGTTGCAGATCATGGTCCCTCTCTTCGGCGAACACCCCGTCGAACTCGGCGCCACCGGCCACGAAGACGAGATCTTGCAGCGCCTCCACGACGACGACGTGTACGCCGTGCTGTTCGCCGAAGCCTTTGACGACGACGTCGACACCATGACGTTTGCCCACGTCGTCGACAGCCTCGCCTGCTTTGTGCGGTCGATGTTGTCGGGCCACAGCCGCTTTGACCGATACGTCCATCAAGACGACAAAGAAGCGCTCACCGACGACGAGCTGCACGGCATGGAGCTCTTTTATTCAGAGACCCTCGAATGTCACCATTGTCACGGCGGGTTCAACTTCACCGAGTCGACCACCCACGACAACAGCGCCTTCGATGCCACCTATTTTCACAACACGGGCCTGTACAACGTCGATGGTGAAGGCGGCTATCCCGTGGGCAACGCGGGCCTCTACGACGTCACCGGCCGTCCCGAAGACATGGGCGCCTTTCGCCCGCCGACGCTGCGCAACATCGCGCTCACGGCGCCGTACATGCACGACGGCACCTTCGACACCCTCGACGAGGTGCTGGAGCACTACGCGCGCGGCGGCACCGTCATCGACGAGGGCCCGCACGCAGGCGACGGCAAAGCGTCGCCTCTGAAGTCAGGCCTCGTCGCCGGGTTCACCCTCGCCGACGACGACAAAGCCGACCTCATCGCCTTTTTGCACGCCCTCACCGACGACACGTTCATCACCGACGAACGCTTCTCCGACCCTTTCGACTGACGGTCTCACGCCGTCGGCGCAGCCCGTTCTTGTTCAGCTTGCTGCAGCACGTCGATGGCGACCTCTTTGTCGACGCCGGCTTCTTTCATGTACAGCTGCACAGCGTCGATGCGCTTCTCGTCGGCGATGAGCGCCATGACGGCGTCGCTCGGCGCCGGACGCACCATCTTCTTCACCAGGTGGCTCCACAGCAAGATGGGCCCCCCCAATGCGACGAGGGCCACGACAAACACGATGACAAACATGCTGGTGTTCAACTGCATGCGTCCTTCATGATGAACCCGTCTGCCTTTGGCAACCGCCGTCGGCAGATCGACGTGGGCGAGGTGAATCGCCTCCATGGCGTCGTCGTCACCGATGCACGCATTCGACTTTTTTGGCTTCTGTTCAGGCTCCACCATGTTGCACATCGACGGCTCTCGCGGCGAAGGCGGCGGACAAATCCTCCGCACCTCCCTCGCCCTCAGCATTCTCACCCAACGCCCCATCCACCTCGAGAACATCCGCAAAGGACGTTCGTCGCCCGGCCTCAAACGCCAACACCTTGAATGCGTGCGAGCGGCCGCCGCCATCAGCAACGCCGACGTCGAGGGCGACCACCTCAACAGCACCGACGTCGTCTTCACGCCTGGCCCCGTGCAAGGCGGCAGCTACGCCTTTGACACGCAAGGCGCAGGCTCCACCTCGCTCGTCTGGCAGACGGTGCTCTACCCTTTGTTGCTCGCCTCCCGTCGAGGAGAAGGCACGTCCGTCGTGTTCAAAGGCGGCACCCACAACCCTTGGGCGCCCCCCTTCCCCTTCTTGCAGTCGGCCTTTTTGCCCAAGCTCCACGCGATGGGCGTCGACGTCGAGCTCGACAACCCTCGGCTCGGCTTCTACCCCAAAGGCGGCGGTGAACTGCACTGCACCTTCGGTGCCGGTGCCGACTTCTCAACGTCCCTCGAGCTCACCTCCCGCCCCAAGAAGGTCGACGTCAAGGTCGAGGCCCTCGTGATGCGTCTGCCCGACCACGTCGCCGAGCGCGAGCTCCAAGCCGTGCAACGCGTCCTCGGCGTGAAGCGCAAGCACCAACACATCGTGCGCACCGACGCCGGCATCGGCGAAGGCAACGCCGTCGTCGTTCATGCCGCGCACGACGACGACGCAGAAGTGTTTGTGAGTTTCGGCGAGCGCGGCAAGAAGGCCGAGCACGTCGCCACCAAAGTGGCCCGTGAAGCACAGGCCTACCTCAAGGGCGACTGGCCCGTCGGCGAGCACCGCGCCGATCAACTGATGTTGCCGCTGTTGTTCGGCGGCGGCGTCTACCGCACCGGTCGGTTGTCGCTGCACTCGACGACACAGCTGGAGACCATTCGTCTGTTCACCGACGTCGAGTTTGACGTCGACAAGCGCGACGACGGCAGCGTTGTCGTCGAGAACAAGAAGGCACTGCCGCTCAGCGGGTTCTGACTCACTGCAAAATCTTCAGCTCGCGCTTCGCGCGTGGGGTGCTGTCGAACGACAGCACGTCCATGGGGCAGACGTCGATGCAGATGCCGCACTGAATGCAGGCAGAGTTGGCGTTGTCGAACGGCACTTCATTTTTGGCGAAGTCCATGACGTCGACGCCGACTTGGCAAAAGCGCGAGCACTGGGTGCAGCTGATGCATTTGTCGTTCGACTTGATGTTGAGCTTGCCGAACCACTTCGCCAACAAGCCGTTGTACGCCGCCAACGGGCACCAATAGCGGCACCACACTTTGCCGCCGTAAAACGGGTAGAGCGCGATGGGAATCACCGCCACCAACCAAAAGTCGACGATGTACGAGTAGGCGAGCGCCCAGCCGTTGTCGGCGCGGGTGCCAAACATGCCGACGGTGACGACGGTGGCGATGAGCGCGAACACCAAGATGACGACGCCCTGAAACTCCCATGCGCGTGAGCGGCGCCCTTTGGGCGCGAGGTGACGCCAGCGGTCGCCGAGGGTTTCTGCGAGACCACCGCAGCCACACACCCATGTGCAAAAGCGCTTGCCGTGAAACCTCGACAACAGAGGGATGACGACGAAGGTGCCGACCAATCCAGCGCCGCCGAAGACGGCCATCATCAGTTGGTCGCGGTTGAGGTCAAACCAGTGGAAGGTGTTGAAGAACAGCGGCCACGGTTGGTACAGCCCCCACGCCCGCCAGCCGTGGCTGAGGCCGATGGCGTGCACAGCGATGACGTTGGCGACGAGAAAGAACACCACCTGAAAGCCAATGAGCGAGACGTAGCGCCACTTCTGGTAGCGCCGTTTTTCTTCGGGCTTGTTCTTGTTGATGCCGCTCCACCGCTTCAGCGCCATGACGCCGAAGACGAGCATGAGCACGGTGTACAGCAACGAGTAGAGGTAGCCGGTCTGAAACCACAGCGTCGAGCGAAGGGTCTGCAGCGCCGACGGTTCAAACACCCATGCAAACGGCGCGAAGGTGACGTCGAAGACGGGGCGCACGACATCGGCAAACTCTTGCGGCGTCCAGAACTTGTAAAAGGGCCAGGAGTACGGCGCATCGGGAAACTTCTTCAGCGCATACAGCGAATACACAAACACCGACGAGAACAGCAGCGCCGCGACGCGAAACGGCGTCCACGCTCCCTCGAGGCGGATGCCCATCTTCTTGAACAGCGCCAACGGCAATTCGGCGCCCACCATCTCGTAGACCACGTCGTTGTCGCGCCGGTGCTCGACGCCATCGGCGTCTTTGAAGACGACGGCATCGACCTCGATGCGCTGCAACCTCGACGAGAAGTGCAGCGACAGGTGCCCCTGGTCGGCCAACTCCAACACCCGGTCGACGTTGCGCTTCTTCGGATGCACAAACGCATCGCTGCGCACCAACAGCGTGACGTCGTTGGGCGCCTCGCTCGCGCCGTCACGCGGCGACGCCAAAGCGATGGCCGCCTCACAACTCACATCGCCGCCGCCGACAATGCACACCTGCTGCGACGTCGTGGCAAACGGGTCTTCGACGTGGTGCAGCACCTTGGCGGCGTGCACGTCTTCGCCGGCAGCACCGACCTTGCGCGGATTGCCCGCCTTGCCGATGGCCAACAACACCCGCTTCGCTTTGTAGATTTGCTTGCTGCTCTGTACGGCAAAGGCGCCGCTCTTGCCGGTGACCCCGACGAGCTTTTCGCCTTCACGCACGTCGTAGTCGCTGGCGTCGAGTTGTTCGCGCCACTTTTGCAAGAGCTCTTCTCGACGACACTCCTCAAACCACCACGGCGTTTGGTTGCGCACGTCGACGGGCTCGGCAAACAACAACTTGCCTTTGTACATGCGCTCCACGGTCTGGGCGATGCGCTCGGCCTCCAGCAGCAGCACCTTCGCGCCCATGGCGTGGGCCCGTGCCAGAGCCCCGAGGCCGGCCGGGCCGCCCCCAATGATGACGAGGTCATAGGTGTTGTCGTCGTCGTGCAACGCCACGCCGTCGAGAATGGCGTCGACCCGCTCCCACCCTTGGTTCAACCCCAGCTTCACCAGCGGCGTGCCCGCCACTTCGCCAGCGAGGTACAGGCCCGGCACTGAGCTTTGGCCGTGGTCGTCGACCTCTGGCAGTTTCGGGTAGCCCGGCTCCGACGCTTTTGGGTGCAGCAACCGCTGCATCCATGCGCCGATCGGATGTGTCTGGGCAGTGGCGACCACAAGACCTCCCACGCCCAGCTCGTGGGCTCCCCCATCCTACGAACTCCCGGCCAGCTCTGTTTCACAGGCCACAAAAAAGCCCTCCATGAGGAGGGCCTTTCGGTCGAGAACGCCAGCTTCGAAACGGCAGGCCTCTTGCCGAAGGGGGACTAGAGGGCGTTGAGTTTCTTCTTGGCCTTTTTGCCTTCTTTCGACGAGGGGTCGAGCTTGATGCACTTCTCGTACGCCTCTTTCGCCGCCGACGTGTTGCCCTTCTCGGCGAGCACGTTGCCGAAGTAGTAGTACGCCGGCGCGTACTTGCTCGACGCGGTGATGGCCCCACCGAAGGCTTCGGCCGCGCCGTCGAGGTCTTCTTTTTTGTGCAGTGCGCGACCGAGCAAGGTGTAGACCTCGGCGCGCACTTGGCCCGTCGACTTCTTGTCGGCTTCTTTGGCAGCCTTGGTGAGGATCTTCACCGCACCATCGACGTCTTTGTTCACCAACATGCCGAGGCCACGCAGCAAGTTGACCTCGGGACGGTCGTGCTTGCTCGCCAGGTCGTCCAAGAACTTGGCCCCGGCCGCGCGCGTCGAGCGCGAACGCACCTGCGCTTTGCCCCAGGCCAGCTCGATGAAGAAGTTGTCGGCGAACACCTTCTTGGCGTCGTCGTAGGCCGCTTTCGCGTCGGCCGGCTTCGAGCGTTCGATGAGGGTTTTGCGGGGCAACACCCAATACGGATCGAGCTCGATGGCCCGCGTCAGCGATTTGAACCCTTCGGCTTTTTTGCCATCAGAGAACGCCCACTTCGACTCGAAGAATGCGTAGTTGGCGTCTTTGCCCAACGCTGCGGCCGCTTCTTTTTTGTAGCGAATCAGCTCATTCTCATCGCCTTTGTCGCCCTTGATGCGCTCCAGTTCGGCGAGCCCGATGGCCATGTAGCCGTTCTCTTTGCGGCCGAGGTTCATCGAGCCCAACTCCCGAATCACGTAGAGGTCGTCGAGGGCCACCGACAACAAGTCGAGGTCTTTGATTTCGAGAATCATCAACGCCCGCAAGGCATGCGCCGGGCCGTGGTCGGGCGACGCTTTCAGAGCCAAGCCGAGGGCGTCCCAGGCTTTGAGACGGTCGCCCAAACGACGCCAGGTTTCCCCCACCCAGGTCTGCACATTGGGGTTGGTTTCGCTCGACAGTTCACCGAGCACCTTCTCCACCTCAGGCAACTTGCCCTGGGCCATCAGCGTCATGCCGTAGGCCATCTTCACGCGGGGGTCGCTTTTGAATTTGTCGTCGGTCTCTTCGTAGACCTTTTGGGCTTCGTCGGCTTTGCCTTCGCCCAGTTGGTAGAGCATGCGAGCGGCGATGGTGCGCGTCTTCTTGCGGGCTTTTTTGCGGGCTTTCTCGACGGCCTTTTCGGCATCGTCGCCGAACTCACGCCGCAGTCCACGACGTTGCGAGAGCAGCTGCAGCGTCCACGCGCGGGCGGCCAGCGTCGGCTTGTGGCCGTCGTTGATTTTGAGAATCTCGACGTATTCTTCGTTGGCTTTTTTGAGGCCGAAGGTCGTGCCCGAGGCCACGACTTTGGTGGCCTTCTTGGTGTGCTCGGCGATGGCCTCGGCCTCGGCCTTGTTGGCCCGCAGGTAAAGCACGAAGCCCGCGATGATCAGCAGCAAGATCGCGAAGAGGCCGAAGGTGAACCCGGCGCCCAACTTGCCCTTGCGTTGCTCTTGCATGGCGAGCGGGTCGTATCCGCCCATGAACGCCGACTGCCCCGCTTGGGGCGGCAGCGATGGGTTTTGCGCCGCCATTTGGCCCGTCATGGAGGGCTGCGGCGTGACGCCGCCGGCGGGGGTCACCGCCGTGGCCGGACCCGCAGCGGCAGCCGCCTCTGCTGCCGCAGCCGCCTCTTCGGCCGCCTTTTGCGCGGCTTCTTCTTCGGCTTTGCGCTTGGCTTCAGCTTCGGCGGCCTCTTGGGCCGCGATCTCCTCGGGCGTCGGCCCAGGCTCGTATTCGATGCCTTTGGCCCGCAAGGCGGCCATGGCCTGCTCATGGTGGGGCTCTTGCGCCAAACACGCTTGAAACGCCTCGATGGCTTCATCGGGCTTGCCGCTCTTGTCGAGGATGTCGCCCTTGAAAAACAGCGCTTCGGCGAAGTCGGCGTGGCTGCCGAGGAGGTTGTCGACCTCGGTGAGGGCCTTGGGCAGTTTGCCTTGGCCGGCGTACACCTGGGCCAACAACAGCCGCCCTTCAAGCGAATCGGGCTGGCTTTTGATGCCCTTTTTGCACACCACCATCGCTTCCATGAAGCGACTTTGCTCGAGGTAAGCCCTTGAAAGTGCAAGGAATGCATCAGACGTGGGGTCTTGCGCAAAGGCGCGCTCAAGCTCTGCTAGGTCAACGTTTGGGTCGGGCATCAACAACCTGCCGGAGGGATCGGTTTCCTCGTCGGGAGGAGAGGTTGCAAGAACTTGCGCGAACGGTCAAATCGAACGCCTGCAAGACGGCGAAAAAGGCGCAGGCGTTTGCCCGTTCTCCCCAAAACGTCGTTTGGCCGCTTGTGCAGCGTCGACGACCCCGCGCAGGCCCGTTCATGGTGTTGACAAACTTCGCCCATGACCGAACGTCCGATTTGACGCACAGCAGCATCCCCGCGCAGCCCAAGGAGGGTCCCCATGGCCACCCAAACCGTCATCACCGGCGCCTCATCTGGACTGGGCGAAGCCCTGGCCGAACGTCTTGCCCAACATGGGCACGAAGTGTGGCTGTGCGCCCGGCGCAAGGAGCGCCTCGACGACCTCAAAATCCGCATCGAAGACAGCGGTGGCAAAGCCCACGCCGTGCAACTCGACGTCTCTGACCACGACCGTGTCGTCGAGGTCATGCGCGACATCGACCGGCAGTGCGGCGGCGTCGACTGCATCATCGCCAACGCCGGCATCGGTGGCCAAACCGGCGGCAACGAGTTGATGAAGGCCAGCTTCGAAAACCTCAAACCGCTGCTCGACATCAACTTCACCGGCGCCATCGCCACGTTGTCGTCGTTGTTGCCCGAGATGCGCGAGCGCGGACGCGGTCATTTGGTGGGCATCAGCTCCATCGCTGCCGACGTGCAACTGCCCAAAGGCGGCACCTACGGCGCCACCAAGGCCGGCCTCACCTTCTGGTTGGAGTGCGCCGCCCTCGAGCTGCAAGCGGCGAACATCGACGTCACCATCGTGCACCCGGGCTTTGTGAAGACGCCATTGACGGCCGACCAAGCGTTTCCCATGCCGTTTTTGATGGAGCTTGACGACGCCGTCGACGTCATGACCAAGGGCATCTTGAAAAAGGCGCCGATGGTGCGGTTTCCGACGCCCCTCGGCATGGCCGCCCGGGCGGGCAATGCCCTGCCGCGATTCGTCAAAAAATGGCTGTTGCCGAAAGTGGCGGGCTAGCCGGGCCGGCGCGCTTCGCGACGCCACGTCGTCAGCGCACCCACAGCAGGGGACGTCGGTTGCGCTGGGCGATGCGGGTCAGCTGCGTCAACGCTTGCAGCATGGGGTCGACGACGACGCTGAGACGACGGCGACGCGCCTGCAAGGTGCGCTGTTGCGCGGTGGGGTGAAGAACGCCCAACAACCGGTCGGAGACGGTCCAGGTGGCGGCCGCGTCGGGCACCCAGGCGCCCTGCAGCTGGCGCTGATCGACGCTGGGGGCGTCGATGTCGTCGATGGCCAACGACGACGTCAACCGGTCGGGGCCACCGTCTTTGGCGCGAACGAAAAGCCCAAGTTCACAACTGCCGACGACGTGGGTGGGGGAGGCGAACAATGTGTGAGGCGCATTGTCGGTGACCATGGCGACCTCGTCGTCGACGGCGACCGCAACCACACTGCCGAGCGTGGGCACCGCGGCGTGCAGCACCTGGAGATCGGCGGCAAAGGCGGCGACGTCGCCTGCGTCGATGACATCGTGCTGCAAGGCCTTTTCAATGCGGCGGCAGGCTTGCCGGACATCCCGTTGGACGTGGCGGGAGGCCCGTTTGAGCAACAGGGTCCAGGCGTCGATGTCGACGTCTGAAAAGGCCGCATCGGCAGCCGTCATGTCGGGGTGCTCGCAGGCGTGGCTCATCCAGGTGGAGAGCTCTTGGGCCATGTCGTCGGGCACGGCGTCGGCGGCGGCCAGGACGCCGTTGGCGCCACCGACAATGTCGTCGTCGTCGAGCGGAGGCGCCGAGCGGCAGTGGCCGTCTTCATAGCAGCGGCATTGCACCATGGCGCCTTGCCACCTGGGAGATGCGGTCGTCGTCAATGCAGAGGCCAGGGCCGACATCCGGACCGATGCGTCGGCGGGCAAAAAAGGAAACAGCGGCGGATTGGGAATCGTTGGATGGGACATCGTGCTCTCCATGAGCTGGGGGTGGCGCTCCCATGCGTTCGCAGACGTCTGCGGCCATGGGCAGCGCAGACAGAGGAGACCCCAAAGGTGGGGCGGCAACATGCAGGAGCGAGGAATAGACGGCGATCTCCCCAGTGGCATTCTCTGGGCGGCGTCGAAAAAACAGCTGCGAAAACAGAGCTGTGACGCTGGGCACCGACGAATTGGTCTGCCGCGACGGCCGGGTTGCATCCACCGACCTGTTTCGGAACGATGGCGTCATGAACCGCATGTGGATGCTCTGTCTGTCGTGGTTGGTGGTGGGCGGCTGTGGGTCGTCGACGTCCCCATTGCAGGGCGGTGCCGACGCGGGAGCCGTCGCGGTCGACTCCGAAATGGAGGACGCCGGTCTCATCGTCGACGGTGGGTTCGTCTGCCCCGACGGTCGCATCGCCGACGGCACCGAGGGCAGCCCGTGTTTGTTTGCCACGCCGTGCGCTGAGGGGCTGGCCTGCAACATCGGGTGCACCGACGACCTCGACGTGTGCATGGGCGAATGCCACGACGAAGACGACGCAAACGCCTTTTGCCGCCAGGGCCGCTGCACCTACAGCGTCGACGCCGACGGCGGCGTGCTGCCCGGCGGATGCGGCGAGGCAGAGCGCTGTGCGCCAGACGGGTTCTGTTACGGGGCTGACTTCTGAGCCGGGGGTGGCCCCCCCACGCGCGCCTGTTGGCGCCAGCCGCCTTGCTTCAGCGTCCACCAGCCCAGGGCGCTCTTCGGCAAATACGACAGAGGAAAGGCCAGCCACACGCCGAACGCCCCCCAGCCGAGAGCGAAGCCGAAGAGGGCGCTGAGGGGAATCTGCGCCAACAACGTCGTCACGGTGTTGATGCGCAAGCTCACCTTGGTGGCGCCGGCGCCCTGCAAGACACCGAAGATGGCGAAGTAGTACCCCACAAATGGCATGCCGCAGCTGAGCAGGCGCATCCACGTCTGGGCGAACGCGTCGAGAGGCGTGCCCGGTTTGACGTCGAAGATGCCCACCAGCGGCCCGGCAAAGAAGAACATGATGAGGCCGATGCCGCCCATGGTGGCCGACGTCATCCACTTGCTGGTGCGCACCACTTGGGCCAGCCGTTCGTCGTCTTGGGCGCCGAGGGCTTGGCCGACGAGGGCGCCGGTGGCCTGGGCGATCGACAACCCCGGCAAGAACGCCAAGCCCTGTACGCGCAATCCGATGCCGTGACCCGCGACGGCCATGGCGTCGATGCGGCTGAGCATGGCCACCATGGAGATGAGGGCCGCGTTGAGCACCACCATGTCGAGCGCGGCGGGGGTGCCGATGCGCAGCAACGTCTGCGCGATTTCGCGGTCGAACTTGGGCGGCGCCAACGGCAACTCGACGCCGGGGAGCGTGCCGCGCTTGAGCACCACGATGTAGGTCAACGTGCCGACGCCTTGGCTGATGACCGTGCCACAAGCGGCGCCGAAGATGCCGAGGGCGGGTGCCCCCCAGTTGCCATGAATGAGAAAGCTGTTGATGACGACGTTGAGGCCATTGGTGACGAGGGCGATGACAAACGCGATGCGGGTGTTGCCCACCCCTCGCAGCACGGCCGCCAGCAGGATCACCAGGTAGTTGAACACCGTGCCCCACAACAGCGGTCGCAAATAGTCGAGGGCAATGTCGACGACGACGCCCTTGGCGCCCAACAGCTCCAACAAGGTGCGGGCGCTGAGGTTGCCGACGACGGCGACGCCCGCGCCGATGCCGAGGGTCAGCCAAAACGCCTGGCGCAAGACGTGGTTCACGCGGTCGTGGTCTTTTGCGCCATAGGCACGCGCCACCGTGGCCACGGTGCCGATGCTGAGGCCCATCATGCCCACCATCAACAAGAAGATGAGCTGGGTGGCGAACGACAACGCCGCCAAGACGTCGTCGCCATTGTCGAGGTGGCCACACATGGCGGTGTCGACGGTGAGCGCCAACAAGTTGAGAACGTTGACCCCGATGATGGGCGCCGCCAGCTTGAACAGTTCGACGGGCACAGCAGGGCGGGTCTGTGCGTCGTCTGCGGGGGGGCGGTGCATGGGCGTGGCGTCCTTCAAGATGGCTGTGGGGAGCCTTTCCATACGAACTTCGACGACGCCAGACCGTTGTTTGCTGTTGATTCGCAAACCTGACAGGCGTCGGTCGACCTTCGCCCTCCTGCTCATCGGTGTCTTGTCGCCTCACTGAACGCAGTGGATGCGTGAACTGGCTTTTCACCCCCGTCTTCGCCTGTTACGAGCACGCGCACTCGACGTCGTTGGGATCCCGCAGATCCGCCGTCGTCGACGTTGGAGTGCACATGTCGTCTCGTCGTGGTTTTCCTGTGGTTCTGTCGGCCGCCTCTGGCACCGGCAAGACGACCCTCTCGCGTCTGCTCCTCGAGGGAGACAGCGACCTGACGTTGTCGATTTCGTTCACCACGCGCGCCCCCCGTGGCGACGAGCGGGATGGCGTCGCCTACCACTTCGTCGACCGCCCCGCCTTCGAAGAGAAGATCGAACAACAAGACTTCATCGAATACGCCGAGGTCTTCGGCAACTACTACGGCTCCTCCCGCCAATGGACGGTGGACACCCTTGAGACCGGCCAAGACGTGATGTTCGACATCGACGTGCAAGGCGGCAAACAGATTCGCAACCTCTTCCCCGAGGCCTGCTTGGTGTTCTTGGTGCCCCCCTCTTGGGAAGTGCTCGAACGACGGCTGCGCAACCGTGGCACCGACGACGACGAGACCATCGCCTTGCGCCTCAAGACCGCCCGCGAAGAAATCGCCGAAGGCCTCGCCACCTACGACTACGTGCTCACCAACGACCGCTTGGATCGCGCGCTCTTTGACCTCACCTCCATCGTGCGCGCCCACCGCTTGCGGGCGTTGGACCGCGACAAAATCCGTCGCCGTCTCCTCGGTGAATGACGGCGGAGCGTGACGTGAACGACGTGCGCCTGTACGGCATCGTCAACATCACCAAAGACAGCTTCTCGGACGGGGGTCGATACCTCGCTGCCGACGCGGCCATCGCCCACGCCAAACGGTTGTTTGACGACGGGGCCGACGTCGTCGACCTCGGCCCGGCGTCGTCACACCCCGATGCTGAATCGGTCACGCCCGACGAAGAAGTGCGCCGGCTGCAGCCGGTGATGCACACCTTGCGGCAAGAGGGCATTCCGTTCTCGATCGACAGCTTTCACCCCCAGACGCAGAAGGCGGCGGCCGAGGCGGGGGCGGTGGCGCTGAACGACATCCAGGGGTTTGGGCACCTCGACCAGCTGCAGTGGCTGCGCGAACACCCGCAGCTCGACCTGGTGGTGATGCACAGCGTGCAGCGCCAAGGCATCGCCACCCGGGTGCACACCGACGCCAACGGCATCGTCGACGTCGTCACCGCCTTTTTTGAAGAGCGATTGGCGGCCTTGCAGCAGCTGGGGGTGGCGAAGGAGCGTCTGTGGTTGGATCCCGGCATGGGGTTCTTCTTGGGCAACACCCCCGACGTGAGCGTGGCCGTGTTGCGGGGGATTCCCCAGCTGCAGCAGGTGCATTCCCAGGTGTACATCTCGGTGTCGCGCAAATCGTTTTTGCGCGCCTTGGCCGACTGTGACGTCGACGATGTGGGCCCGCCCACCCTCGCGGCCGAGCTCTTCGCCCTGCGGCAGGGCGCCCGGGCCATTCGCACCCACGACGTCGGCGCCTTGCGTCGCGCATGGGCCGTCGACCGCGCCTGCGCTGGCGTGTGAGCGACGCCGCACCGGTGATGTGTCTTTCTTGCGTCGCGCCGGGGCAAGGGCGACGATCGTGTCGTCGTGGACAAGCCAAACCATCCCTGGGTCACCGTGCTGCAAGAGCGCTTGCTGGAGCTGAAGCTTCCGGCGGTGTTCTCGGATGAGGCGTTTGGCGACTACTTGCAGGCGGCCGACGACTGGTACCGCCTGCGCAAACCAGGGCCGTTGGCGTGGACGTTGGACGCCTCCGACCTCAAGGGGTCGAACCCGCTGAAGCGACGAATGTTGGTCGCCCACCTGCAGACCAACAAAGCCCACCTCGAACGCGATTGCTGCGGCATTGCCGTCGTCACCCCCAACAAAATGGTGCGCGGCATCATGCAGGCCGTGTTGTGGTTTGCACCGCTGTCGTACCCTCATGGGGCGTTTGAGACGGTGGACGAGGCGAGGGCCTGGGCCGCAGCGCATTTGCACGGCACCGCAACCCCAGCACCGCCCGCCTGATGGCGTGTTGAGAACGAACAGAAGTGCACCAGATTCTGACGATCGCCGGCGGTCGCTTTCGAAAATGAACGCCATTCGCCACTATGGGCAGACCCCTCCTTTGGAGCCGCGCCCATGCCCGAGTTGCGCCACCCGTGGATTGACCACCTGGCGGAAGCGTTCTTTCAGACGACGTTTCCGGATGCGTTCTCCAACGACGAGTTGGAAGGCTACCTCCAGGCGTGTCGTGCCTTTTACGACGCCAAAACCGAGGCCCCCATGGCCTGGGTGGTCGACGCGACGCATCTGCGGGGGTCGGATCCGGTGAAGCGGCGCATCCTCGCGGAGCACCTGAAGTCGAGCAAAGCGGTGTTGGATCGCGACTGCTGCGCCACCGCTGTCGTCACCCCCAGCCGGATGTTGCGAGGCATCATGCAGGCGGTGTTGTGGTTCGCCCCGCCCGACTACCCGTTGATGGCTTTCGACAACATCGTCGACGCCCGGTCGTGGGCGGCACAGCAGCTGTCGACGGCCACGGGGGTCGACGTGGTGGTGCGTCCGGCGAAGAGTGCGTGAACGCCCGTCCGCCCGGGGTGGATGTGTGGCAACTCCCATTGGCGTGGACGGTTGGCGGCGCTAGAGATCGGGCATGTCGTCTTCGCACCTCGTCGCCGCCCTCTACCACTTCGTTCGCTTGGACGATCCCGTCGCCTTGCAGCAAGTGCTCGTCGACAAAACCGCCGAACATCACATCATCGGCACCTTGTTGGTGGCAGGCGAAGGCATCAACGGCACCATCGCCGGCCAGCCCGACGACGTGCATGCCTTTTTGCAGTGGCTGAAGGCCGACCCGCGCTTCGCCAAGCTGGTGCACAAAGAGAGCCACGCCGACGACAAGCCGTTTTACAGAATGCGGGTGAAGGTGAAGCGCGAGATCGTCACCATGGGTGTGCCCGGCACCGACCCCAACCACATCGTGGGCACCTATGTGAAACCCCAAGAGTGGAACACGCTCATCGCCCGTGACGACGTCATTGTCGTCGACACCCGCAACGACTACGAAGTCGCCATCGGCACCTTCGCCGGCGCCGAAGACCCCGACATCAAGAGCTTCAAGGCGTTTCCGGAGTGGATGGACGCCCGCATCGAACAGGCCAAAGCCAACGGCGTCGATGCACCGAAAATCGCGATGTTCTGCACGGGCGGCATCCGGTGTGAGAAGTCGACGTCGTACGTCAAAAGCAAAGGCGTCGACGAGGTCTTTCACCTCGAGGGCGGCATCTTGAAGTACCTCGAAGAGGTGCCCGAGGCAGAGTCGACGTGGGAGGGCGAGTGCTTCGTCTTCGACCAGCGGGTCAGCGTCGGACATGGCCTGGAGCTGGGCTCTTATGGGCTGTGTTTTTCGTGCCGGCGTCCGCTCAGCGACGACGACATGGAGCGACCCGAATACGAAGAAGGCGTCAGCTGTCACCAATGCATCGACGAGACCACCGACAAGCAGAAGAATGCGTTTCGCGAGCGGCAGCTGCAGATGCGCATCGCGCAGCGTCGAGGCGAAGACCACGTCGGGTGTGGCGCCGACGAGATGCAACAGCGTCGGGCCGAGAAAGAGGCGCGCAAACAGCGCGACCGCGACCTCGCGCGGGCGTCGTTGAAGGTGCCGGCGGCGGCTGCCAAAGAGACGGTGAAGGCCTAGTCTCGAATGCTCGCTTCGCGAGTCGAGTTGCGACGAATGCGTCGCATTCGTCGTCGAGCGCGTTCTTTGGGTTTTGGGATGCGCTCTAACCTGAAACTTGAGGGAGGGGCGCAGGCCCGTCCCCCCACACCCTCCCCCCTCGGCGCCAATGGCGCCGGTTGCGTACCGCTTTCGAAAAAAAGGTTCTCGCTTGAACGGGCCGGGAAATCCGATGACTGGGCTGGCTAATTGCGTTGGCGAGGAGGCCCCTGAAAACGCACGAAGGTGACGATGACTTTGGGGCCTTTGATCTGCATGGGCACGTCGGTTTCGATGCCGTTGCGGGTGACGTCGAAGCTGTTGCCGGTGAGCAGACTGGTGGGCGGCACCATGCGCCAGGTGACGCGCGACTTCCAATAGCTGCGAAAGCTCTGGCCGCGGGTCAGATCGAACGGCGGCGCCTTCAAGCTGGTGGCCGTGGCGATGATGGCGCTTTTCAGCCGCTCGTCGAGGCCAGGGTCGAGCCCGTCGCCGAGGGTGATGTCGATGGTGAGGATTTTGCCGTCGGGGGCGTGGGTGACGGTGAACTCGTGTTTGAAGCTCTTGCGAAAGGCCGAATTGCGCCCGCGCAGCTTCTCGCGCAGCTCTGCCCGGCGCTTGTTGCTGATGGTGGGCTTCTCGCCGCGGGCGTATTTTTGCCCGGCCTTGAGGTACTCCTCCCACAGCTCGCCCATGCCGCCGGGTTGGGCGAACAAGTTTTTCATGAAGCCGGCTTGGGTGAGCGCGTTGGGGTCGCTGAGGTCTTTTTTGGCGGGCTGAAACTTACGCTCCAGGGTCTCGTCAAACAGCCGGAAGTAGTCGTTGGCGAGGCCCACGTCGACGGAGTCTTCGGCGAGCGCTTGCGCCAAGAAGCGATCGGCGTTGCGCTTGGTGCGCTCCTTGTCAGACATGGGGCCATCGCCCTTGAAGTCGAGGGCGCTCTCCAAGGCCCCCAGCGACGGGCTGAGGCCGCCTTGTCCGGTGCCCAACACCCGTCCCATGAGGCCGCCGTTGGGCTTTTTCAGCCGCACCAACGACTCGGTGGGGCGGTCGCTCTCGACGTCGGTGGTGGGCGGCGCCGACGTCGGGGGCGCCTCGGGAGACGCCGCTGGCTCTGCCGGTGCTTCGGGAGTGGGCTCGGGTTTGTCGTCGACGGGGGGTGGGTCTGGCGGCTCCACCGGTGGCGGCTCGGGCTTCTTTTCAGGTTTCTTCTCAGGCTTCTTTTCAGGTTTTTTCTCAGGCTTCTTTTCGGGCTTTTTCTCTTCGGGCGGCGGCTCCGGCTTCTTCTCCTCGGGCGGCGGCTCAGGCTTGTCGTCGACGGGTGGGGGTTTGGGCTTCACCCACTGCACTTCAATGGTGAGCGGCGGAGCCTTCTTCACCGGGGCCTCGCGCACCGCTTGGCCGAACACCAAGTGCAACGCCAACGCCGCTGCCCCCGACAGCGCGAGGCGTCGGACGTGGTCGTTGGCAGAGGAGCGGGCGTCGGTCACAGAAACTCGGGGAGGTCAGCGCATCAACGTTGAAAACGGCTGCGGTCGGCTTCGAGAACTTCGATGCGGGTGCCGGGGCGAAGGATGCGGGCGGCGGCCATGCCGAGGTCCATCAAACCTTGGGGATCCGACGCGCCCTCCGCCAGTTTCAGCCGTTTGACGCTGGCGGGAAACTCTCCAAACGTCGGGTCGGCGGGAACCATTCCCTCGTCGTCGATCTGCACCTCCACCCATTGGTGGTAGCCAAGGCGCCCCCCGCTGACGACGACACCATCCACCAGACGGGTGGGAATGCCTTGGGTGCGCAGCAGCGCGCTCAGCAGCACGGCGTGTTCGGTGCAATCGCCTTTGCGTTGTTCAAGGGTGACGACGGCAGGAGCGGATCCGCGGTCGAGGGTCTGTTCTTCGATGTGTTGGTGCACGAATGCATTCAGCTGGGCCACCTTGGCGCGCGTCGTCGTCGCCCCGTCGACGGCGTCGGCCGCGGCCTTTTGCAGTCGGGGATCGGAGATGGCCTCATACGCCGTCTCTTGCAGCAGTCGACGACGCTGTGCCGCCCGCAAGGGGCCGTGGGTGGCGCGCGTGCCGCGCACTTCGACATCGATGGTGGTGGCGGTGCGGCCGACGACCCGCTGCCTGCTGTCTTCAGGCAAGGCGAAGGCCATGGCGTCGTCGGTGACCACCCGGTAGCGCACGCGGTGGACGGTGGGCTTCAGCTTGGGCGCCGGCCACGTCGTCGACTGCATGAGGTCGGCGGTGCCACTCGACAGGGGGACGGGCGGCTTTTCAGACAACGGCCACACCACGGTGCCCAACGCCTTGGTCTCGCCGAACCGCAGGTGCCCTTTGTCGTCGACGACAGACTCCATGACGAACGACCGAAAGTGCTCCTGCACCAAGAAACAGGTGCTGCGCTTGGGGCAGTGTTGGGTGGTGGACGTGACCTTGAAGCGGACGTTCTCGACGACCGACAGCTCTTCGACGAACAACGGCACGGTGATGTCGGTGGGCGCCAATGCCTTCATCATCTGCGCCGAATGGGCGGTGTAGAACTTGGTGCCCGGCGGGAGTTCGACGGCGTTGTCGACGACGCTGCCGGCTTGTTGGGTGCGCAGCTGCATGCGTCCGGCTTGGACTTCGCCGGTGACGACGAAGTCGCCGCTGCTGTCGGTGCGCACGTAGCGGTAGCGACGTGGGCGTCCGGCGGCGTTGCTCTCGGTGCGCAACGCCGTGTCCATGCGGACTTTTGTGCCGGCGCGCTCGAAGGTGACGCGCTCCTCTTTCTCGACGACGAGGACGTCGTCGCCTTCGCGTTCACGCTGCACGACGACGCCGAGTTCTTTGCCGTTCATGGCCAACGCCAGCGCCTGCTCTTTGGTGGTGCGCAGCGACGCGGCCCACGCCGACGGCGCCAAGCTCCACAGCAGGCAGCCGCCGGCAGAGAGCAGGGCAACGCTGGTGGGCAGCGTGAACAAGCGACAGCGCATGGCACCTCCTGTCCGACGCTGTGGGCATGGTGCCGCCACCAAGGCGTCGGGGAATCGGGCGTGGGTGATGTGCCACATCCTGTCTTCTTTGACGAGGCGGATTCCCCGGTGTTCATCGCTTGTGGTGATGCGTGACCGGCTGCATTTGTCGTCGACGTTGTCGGCAAGCAGGAGGATGTCTCGCCGCCGCCGGCGGCATAGCATGGGGCATGCGAACCAAGCTTTGGATCCTCTGTTGTGCCTTCGGGCTGGGTGTCCACCTGGGGTGCGGACAGCCCCCTGCCCCAGATGGCGGCGTCGACGGCGGCGTCCGTGATGCGGGCGGGGTCGACGCGGGCGACATGCTTGTCGACGGAGGCGTCGACGATGGTGGGTCGACCGTCGATGCCGGGCGTCCTGTCCCCGACCACCCTGACGCTGGCGCCCTCGACGCTGGTGTCAACGACGCCGGCGTCATCGATGCGGGTGGGGATGCAGGCGCCTTCGACGCGGGCATGAGCGATGACGGATGCGGGTTCGCCGGCCTCGACGGCACCTGCGCCGACGTGGTCGATTGTGATGCGCCTCTGGGGCCGACGTCGTGCGCGGGAGGTCCCGCGCAACAGTGTTGTCTCGACGATGCGCCGACGTTGTGTTCGGTCGACGGCGCCTTGGGCGTGTGTGTCGACGTCGCCGACTGCCCCGCTGGGCATCACAGCACCGCGGGACACTGCCCGGGGCCAGCCGAGATTCAGTGCTGCACCGTCGACGACGACGTCTGCGATGAGACGCAGTTGCCGTTGGTGAATGAACCGCTGTTGGCCGTCGGCGAAGAAATCCATGACGCCTCTTGCCCAGCAGGAATGGTGCGCAGCGCCGATGTGTGCGTCGACAAATACGAGGCCAGCTTGTGGCGCATTGATGGCGATGGCGTGCCCTTCGCGTCGCACTCGCCGTATGCCACGCCCGCTGGGGTCGACGTCATGGCGGTGTCGCTGCACGGCGCCGTGCCCCAGGGGTACATCAACCAAGTGCAAGCGACCGCCGCATGCGCCAACGCCGGCAAACGGCTGTGCACCGACGACGAGTGGTTGCGGGCGTGTCGGGGTTCGACATCGACGACGTACCCCTATGGCGACCTACGCCAGCCTGGCGTGTGCCACGACGCCTATGACGGACATCCCGCCATCGAATACTTCGACAGCAATGAAGCGTGGGTGTTTTCTGAAATTGACCACCCGTGTCTCAACCAGCTGCCGTTGAGTTTGTCGACGACGGGGGCCCATCCAGAATGCGTCAGCGAAGACGGTGTCGTCGACATGATGGGCAACTTGCACGAGTGGACGGCCGACCCCAGTGGCACCTTTCGGGGCGGCTTTTACGTCGACACCGTCGTCAACGGCGAAGGGTGTTTGTACCGCACCACAGCGCACAACACGGTGCATGCCGACTACTCCACTGGGTTTCGTTGCTGTGCCGACCCCTTGTAGGGGCTGGCAAGAGGGGCTTGGTTTCTCTTGCAGATCACCTGCCTGACGTCGGGGCGTCTGTAGGATCAGCAGATGTGGGATTATTACGACCCTTCTCCCCGCACGGTGCTGCCGCGGCCGTTGGCACTGGTGGGCCATGCGGGCAACCGCAGCCCTGACATCGCTGGGGCGCTGACGTTGACGACGGGGATCCCCCTCGCCGACCTCCACCGCTGGGTGGAGCACGAACGGGGCTGCTCGGTGGCCGCCTACGTGGTGCAGGAGGGTCGTCGTGCGCTCGTCGACGACGAAGCCCGCATGGTGCAGCGCGCCCTGCAAGGCACACCGCCGCCCGTGATGCTTCTCAGCGACCTCGCGCTCACGCGGTCGCGCACGGTGCGGGCCTTGTCGGCCAAAGCCGACGTGGTGTGGCTGCGCCGGTCGCTGGCGTCGACGCACCAAGCATTGCAGCAGTTGCACGCACGCACGCCTGACCAGCTGCCCGACTTCGTCTTCGGCGTGCCCGACGACGTCGACGACCTCGAAACGCTGTGGCTTGAGCGCGAGCCCTCGTTGCGGCATGCGCACCACGTCATCGACGTCGACGACGTGCCCACCACCAAAATCGTGCAACAGCTGCTGCGTTTGGCCGGTTTGTAGCGCTGGCCCCGACGTGGGCGATAGTCTCAGGGCATGGCTGCTGCTCTGTCGTGTCCCCGCTGTCGTGTCGCCTTGCAAGACACCGTCGTCGAAGACGCCGGGGTGGCTGCGTCTGCCCAGATGTGCCCCAAGTGCAACGGCAAGTTCTTCGAAAAGGGCGCCCTCGACGCCCTCAAGGAGGTCGTGAAGGTCGATCTCTTCGAGTTTCGCGCCATCCCTTCAGAGCGCACCCAGATGGCGCCGTTGCCGTGCCCCAGCTGCCACAACGACGATCCCATGCTGAAGGTGGTGAGCGACCGCGACGATGCCGTCACCCTCGACGTGTGCCCCCGCTGTCGCGGCACCTGGGTCGACAAAGGCGAGCTGCAGGCCATGCAAACAGAGACGCTGTTCGGCCTGTTTCGCCTCATCAAAGGCTGGTTCAGCTGACCCCAGTGACACGGTCATTCAGCGAGGTCGTCACCCGGCGGTGCCGCAGAGATTGCTGCGCACGTCAGGCGTGACGTCGTCACCGTCGTCTTCATCGATGACCACCGAGGCGAAGTCGATGTCTTGCTTCACCTCGCCATCGGCGGTGGTGCGGCTCACGGTGAGGGCGAAGGTGAAGCGGCCCCGCTCTGCCGTCGTCACCGTGAGTTCAGCGGTGTCGGCGCCTGACAAGGTCGTCGCCCGGCCGCCCACTTGCGTCCAAGCGTAGGTCAACGTGCCGTCGTCGACGACGCAACTGGCGGATCCGTCGAGCACCACCTGCACCTCGCCCTCGACGCCATGACGCTCGTGGTCGCCGCCCGCGCTGGCCACCGGCGTGGCCGTGGCATCGGTCGACGACAGCGCGCCAATGCAGCCCAGCGTCGACGACAACAGCAGGGCGCATGCGGCGGATGCGATCAGACGAACCATGGTGTCTCCTCTCGACGCTGCAGGCGTCGTGATGCGGCGGGCAACGGGGTCGTCTGGGGATGGTCCCAGCTTGCCGTCGGCGCCGCAAATTGCAGACCCTCCATCGGCCGGCATTTGCCATACTGTTGCCGTGTCTGTGCTTCGTTTTGCCTCCCACCTCATGTTCGCCGTACTGGCGACGCTGACTTTGCTCATGTGCGTCGAGGTGTGCGCGGGCGTCACCCGTGCGGTGGGCAACCCCTTCGTCGCCTTCACCATGACCGAAGAAGGCTTTGTCTCCTCGGTGGCCCTCGACGTGTGGGGCGCCAAGTCGGCTGGCTTTCGCGAGTGGGACCGCGTCGTCGCCGTCGACGGAGAGCTCACCTTCACTGCCGCCCAGGTCGCCCGCGAAGCGTTCTTGCGTCAGCCCGGCAGCGAGGTGGTGTACGAACTCGAAGGCGCCGACGGCACCCGCCGGTTTGTGGCGTTGCCGACGAGGGTGTTCACCGCATCCGACATCATGCGAAGCCAAGCGTCATTGGCGTTCTTGGGCCTCGCTTGCGTCTTGCTTGCGGTGCTGTTGTACGTGTTGCGGCCCGCCGCCCTCGACGCCTGGAGCTTCTTTCTGTTCTTCGCGTCGGTGGGGCTGTGCATGGTGTCCATCGTCGACATGACCATGCTGTGGGACCAGCCCCCCCTGTTCCCGTACCTCATGCCCTTCTTGACGGTGTTCGGCTTTCTCCTCGTCGGCAGCATCACCCGGGCGTTCTCGCCGCACACCACGCAAGACCCCATCGGACGTCTTCTGCGTCGCATGATGGTGTCGATGATCCTCGTCGCCACCTTGGTGTCGACGTTTGTCGCCGCCAACCTCCACCGCCACCTCGGCGACCGCTTGCGCTACCGCGAAGCCGACGTGCTCATGTATTCGTGGTTGGCGCTGTGCACCCTCGGCGGCCTCAGCGCCCTCATCATCGCCTACCGTCGCGGGCGTTCTCCCCGTCGACGGGCCCGCATCCGCCAGATTTTGTGGGCCTGGCCGGTGGGCGCTGGCATCCCCACCATGAACCTGTTCTTGGGCCACGTTCTCGACGTCATCGAGGTGTCGTTTCTGTGGAACGGGTTCATCATTCTCATGCCTCTGTCGACAGCCGACGCCATCGTGCGGCACGACCTGCTGCACCTCAACACCACCGCACGCCGCCTCGTCGGCTCCATGACGGTGGCGTCGTTGATGGGCACGGCGCTGGGGCTTGTGCTGTGGGCAGCCTCACGGTTTCTCGACGTCACCGACGCCTCCGGCATGCTGGCTTTGGCGGCTCTGTTGTTTGCAGGCGCGGCCCCCCTCACCCATCGCGTGCAGCGCTACGTGGAGAATCTGCTGCGCTCGGCGCGCTACAACGCCGGCCAGCTGTTGGTGAACTTCACCGGCCGGGCGTCGACGGCGACGCAAATGAACGACGTCGTCACCCGCCTCAAAGAAACGTTGTCGTCGTCGGTGAAGCCGACGTTCTTTGAGCTCTACCGGTACGACGCCCAGCACCAGGTGTTCGTGCCCGAGCTCAAGCGTGAAGCGGCGTCATTGACGTCGTCACATGAGCTGCGTCGGCTCTTTTTGCAGACCAAGGCAACGCTGTTTGACGATGAGCTCCCGGCTCCGCCCCAGCTCGAAAGCGCCCACATGGCGCTGCCGCTCACTGTGGCCAACGAGCCGGTGGGCCTGTTGGTGCTCGGCTCCCACGACGAGGGGCTGCCCTTTGAAGGCGCCGACGAAGCGTTTGTGACGTCGCTGGCCGGTCCGTTGGGCGCCGCCCTCGTCAACACCTCGGCGTATGAAGCCGTCGAGGCGCTGAACCGCGACCTCGAACGCCGGGTGCAAGAGCGCACGCGTGAACTCAAAGAGAAGAACGCCGAGCTTGCGTTTCTCAACCAGCGCAAAGACGACCTCGTCGCCACCGTCAGCCATGACTTTCGCTCGCCGTTGGCCATCATTCGGCAGAACGTGCAGACGGTGCTGCGCGACTTCAACTTGATGGACGAAGAAGACATGCGCGACTTCTTGGGCGGCGTCGCCCGCCAAGAAGCCCGGCTGACCGAGATGTGTGAGAACCTCCTCGACCTCGCCAAGCTGAAGAACGTGCGTCCCGTCGGTGTCGTCGTCGATGTGCAACCGCTGCTGCGCTCCATCGTCGACGACTACGGCCCCCGCGCCGCCGCCAAAGGCGTGGCCTTGCACCTTGAGGTGGAGGACGTCGCATCCAACGCACAAGTGCGGGGCGAAGAAGAGCGGCTGTTGCGCGTGGTGCAAAACCTCGTCGACAACGCCATCAAGTTCACCCCCGCCGATGGCACCGTCTCGGTGGCGCTCAACGTCGACGGTGAAGACGTGATCGTCGACATCCAAGACACCGGTGTCGGCGTGCCGGCCGACAGCATCGACCGCCTCTTCGAGCCGTTCTACCAAGTGCCGCTGCAAAGCCATGTCGGGCAGGGCTCCGGCCTCGGCCTCGCCATCGTCAACGCCATCGTCGAGAGCCACGGCGGCCACATCGAGGTCACCTCCGTCTTGGACGAAGGCACCCGCTTTCGCATCCGCCTGCCTCAGGCGTTGCCTTTGCCTGCCGATGGCGACGGTCGCGACGCTCCCCCGCAAGAACCGGCTGCATGAGAAAACGGCCTCCGCGAGGAGGCCGTTGTCGTCTTTGGGTTGTGCCGCTGCGAGGTCAGCGCCAGGCGACGGCCAGGCTGTCGTCTTTCTTCAACACCGAGATGCCTTTGGGGGAGCCGGCTTCAGACAGTTCGACGACGACACGAACGCGTTCGGGCACAGGGCGTCCGAAGCGGATCTTGGCGACGCCTTTGGAGCCTATGTCGAGCGCCCGCTTCTTGGGCATGGTGGCGCCTTCGAGGTCGACGACGACACGAGGGGGGTTGTCGAGGCCGAACTTGCGCACGACTTGGCCGCCCTGCAGCGCCACCGTCACCCGTTTGTGCTCGATGAAGGGCAAGCCCGACGCAGCAGGCGCAGCCGCGACAGCGGGCGTCTTCTTCGCGGGGGCCGGCTTCGCCGTCGGCGCCACCGGAGCGGCCGCAACCTTCACAGGTGCTTGAGCGCGCACCGTCGACGTCGATGTCACCTTGCGAGGGGTCGACGTCGGTTTGGACTCCACCGGCTGCATGGCTGGCAGGTCGGCCTCGGCTTCGGCCACGCTCTTGATGGGCTCCGCTGCAGCCGTCTCTGGCTGGGCGACAACTGCGTCGGCGGTGGTCGCTGCCGACGTTGACGAGCCATCTTCGAGGAGGGCGATGCCCACGCCAGCGGCTGCTCCCAATGCCAAGAAAGCAATGGTCAAAAGGGGCCCTTTGAACCGCGAAGGCGGCGTCGACGCCAAGTGCGGCACCGCCGTCTCACCCTCTTGCGAGAGGGGGTTGGCGTCGCTCAGCGACGAGCCCAACACATAGGCCTCGCTCTCGTCGGTGTCGCTGTTGAGATGGCCCATGTGCACAGGCGCCGTGTCGTCGAGGGCGACGTCGGCCATGGCGGCCATCGACAGCTCAGACAGGTGGTCGTTCTCTTCGAACGGCTCTTTGTCTTCAAGCGCCGCCAACTGCGGCAGCTCGCTCAACGCACTCGGCTTCAAGGTGCCGGCGAGCAACTGGGCGGCGGTGTCGTCGAGTTCGGAGTCGCCTCCGGCCCACAGTCCCACCTCGCTGTCGTCGAGGGCTGCGGCCAATTCGTCGCTGGCGTCGGCCGTGTCGTTGGCGGCTTGCGGTGGCAACGAGTACCGCGCTTGTTCGGGCAGTCCGCCGGCTGCGGCCTTGCGCTCACCGTCGGCGAACCACGCCCCCGAGAATGTGAGCGGATGGTTCTCACTCCCCGGCAAGTCTGACGCCCCGAGCGCGTGCGGCCCGGATTCCGACGCCATGGCGTCGAGAAGCTCGTCGGCGTGCCCTCTCGTTTCGTCAATTGCTGAATTGTCTTCAGTGGTCAGATTGGCGTTGAGGCTGGTGATGTCGTCATGTCCGACAGTTTTCGAAATGTCGGGTTCGACGTCGGGCGTCACGCTCTGCTCGGGCAGCGGCCGCGCGCGCGAGACGACGCGAAAGGTCCAGCCCGACGTGTCTTTCACTTTGGCAGGCACCGCCGACGGGTTCTCGGCAGGCGCATGCTGCGCGTCGGGGTCGACGTGCAACGGGCGCAGGCTTGGGATTTCTTGCGCTGTGGCGTCGAGGGCGATGTCTTCAGCGGCGGCAGCGTGTTGCGGCACGACGCTCGCCCGCTGCCGTGGACGCGGCACCTCTTGCGACGTGGCGTCGAGGTCCACCGCGGGCGTCGGCACCAACGTTGGGCGACGGCGCCGCGGGGCTGGGGCAGGCGGCGACGACAGGTTCAACGCGGTGTTGCCGTCAGACGACGGCAGCGATGACAACGACGAAGACGACAAGTCGTTGAGCGTGTCGTCCAGCGCCAACGGCGAAGACTGCAAGGGCGGCATCGACAGCGGGCGCAGGCTCGGCAAGTCGGTGCCAAACGTCGGCGTCGGCACCGGTGCCTGCGAGGCCGCCGCGGCAGGAGGGTACGTGCGCAACGGCGGCAACGAGGTGTAGATCTCGTCAAACTGAGGCATGCCCACCTCGGTGTCGTCGAGAGACGGCTCATCGTCGTCGATGGCGTCGAGTTCGTCGGCCAACGTCGCCTTCATCACGGGCTCCACCACGTCGGCCATCGACGGGTGCAGCTTTGCCATGGCAGCGGCCGCTTCTTGCAGCGACGGCAACTCCGACGCGTGCAGTTGGGGTGCAGGCATGACGTCGGTGGCGTCAGTGGCTGGCGTCGCCACGTTGGGCAGAGAGACATCGTCCGCCAACGACGGCGGCAACGTGTCGTGCCCCGCGTCCATCTCCAGTTGGGTCTGCAGGTAGACATGCAGAGCGTCGTGCACGACGTCAGACAGATGGGTGAACCGCACGCCGATGCCAGGCACCTCGCCGGTGACGTTGATGGGTTCAAAGCGGCGCACCCAGCTGACCTCGGCGTCGTGAACGCGCAAGGTGGTGCCGTTCAACACCATCGTCAGCGACAGGCGCTCTCCGACGGGGAGGTCGTCGGTGGTCTGCAGAAACAAACCCGTCTCGCTGAGGTCGCTGGCCCAATACCGCCCCAAAAAGACGGACCCATCGTGGCTGCGAACTTCGACCTCTCCAAAGAAGGGAACGCGATCAAACTGCCGGTATTTCTGCATGCGGTGCTCCTTGACGACGACGTCGGGCATGACGCCGCCGCGGTCCCCCTGGCGCGCCCCGTCGGCTCCGTTGGAGCCAGATGGCGCCAGGTGTCTCCACCATGCGGCATGCAGATCCCATCTCCAAAAAAACGGCCAGAATTTCTGGCGTCACCAACACCCCCACCGACCATTTTCTTACGCATTTTCAAACACATCCAAAGCAGGCCCTCACTGAATCCGGCCGCCGAATTTGGCGTCCAACATCCATGATTCCTCCTGTCCCGTTTCTTCCCGATGGCGTTCGTCTGTGGCGCAACGTCCGCCCTGAGGGCATCAACGTGGCCTTTGTGCACGACCGCGTCTCCTGGTCGACGTCGTTTCGCCACCGTCGGGTCTGCCAGTTCGGGGCCGCCTACGCCTATGACGGTGACGACGCCCCCCCGGCTTCCTTTCCCAGTTGGCTGCGCTCTGTGGCCGACGTCGTCGACGACCTCGTGGGGCAACGCAGCAACAACTGCATCGCCAACGCGTATGTCGCCGATGAGGGACGCATGGGCTGGCACGCAGACGACGTCGCACAGCTCGCCGCTGACGCGGGCGTCGCCATCTTGTCGGTGGGTGGTCCTTGTCGGTTCCGCCTGCGCCACGTCGACACCAAAGACGACGTCATCGACATTCGGCTCGTCGACAACGCCCTCCTGTGGGTGCCCAACGCCATTCACGTTGACTGGCAGCACGCCGTCGACCACGTCGAGGGCGACCGCGTGTCATTGAGCTTTCGGCAACTCACCTGAAAGACACGCGCGCAGTGCCTGCGTCAGCTGCGACATGTCGTCGACGTAGACCGCCTCCTGCGCCTCAAACGCCTCGCCGCGGCCCATGCCCCAGCGCACCAACACCGTGTCGACGTCGATGCCCGCTTCACGGGCGGCGGCGGCGGCCCCCGCGTCGACGACAGTGTCGCCCACCAGCGCCACCAACGGCGTCGACAGCTGTGCCTGCACATGCTGCAAGAAGGCGGCGTCGGGCTTGTGACAGCCGGCGTCTTCGGGGCCCACCACGACGTCAAAGACGTCGGCAAACAGCGCCGCCACCATGGGATGCGCATGTGCCGATGGCTTGTTGGTGGCCACCGCCAGCTGCACACCGTCGTCTTTCAGCGCCTGCAACACGGCGTGCATGCCGGCAAACGGCGCGGTGTGTTCGACGGTGTGGCCGCGGTAGGCGTCTTGAAACGCCTGCAGCCCCTGCTCCACGACGTCGTCATCGGGGGCGACACCGTCGAGTTGTGTGAACAACTCCTGCACCAACCATTTGGCGCCGTGCCCCACCAACAGGCGGGTTTGCTCCAGCGTCAGCGGCGCCGCCATGCGGTGGCTGAAGGCGCGGTTGACGGCGGCTTGAATGTCTTGCAGCGAATCGACGAGGGTGCCGTCGAGGTCAAAAGCGATGGCAGGCATGACGCAGCCATACCACAGCTTTGGGCTATGCTCCTTTCGCCCCCGCTGCAGACTTGCTGTGGCTTTCGCTGTTGAGTGCTCATGTCTCCACCTGTGTCCGCCTCCAATGTCATCGTCGACTTGTCCTCCGACACCGCAACCGAGCCGACGACGGCAATGAAGGCGGCCATGACCCAGGCACCTCTGGGCGACGAGCAGCGACGTGAAGACCCCACGACGTTGGCGCTCGAAGAGCGCGCCGCGTCGTGGTTGGGCACCGAGCGCGCATTGCTGCTGCCGTCGGCCACGATGGCGAACCAGATCGCCATGGCCCTGCACGCGCAGTCGGGCGACGAAATCCTCTGCCACCACACCGCCCACGTCTTTCACTACGAGACCGGTGGCGCGGCCCTCATTGCTGGCGCCCAGCTGCACACCCTCGACGGCGACAACGGCCTCTTCACCGGCGACGACGTGCGCGCCAAAGTCCGCGCCGATGACCCCCACCTCCCTCGCACCCGCCTTGTCGTCGTCGAGAACACCTCCAACGGAGGGGGTGGCACGGTGTGGCCCGACGACGCCTACTCCTCTGTGGTCGACGCTTGCCGCGCCCACGACTTGCGGCTGCACATCGACGGCGCCCGCCTCGCCAACGCCGCCGTCGCCCGTGGCGTCGAGCCTTCCCACTGGGGCGCCCGCGCCGACACCGTGCAGCTGTGCTTCTCCAAAGGGCTCGGCGGCCCCTTCGGGGCGGTCCTCGGCCTGCCCGACGCCTTGTTCTGGCGTGCCCGGCGCTTCAAACAAACCCTCGGCGGCGCCATGCGCCAGTCGGGCATGTTGGCCGCGGCCGCGCTGCACGCCCTCGACCACCACGTCGACCGCCTGGCCGACGACCACCGCCGCGCAGCGGCCTTCGCTGCCTTCGTCGATGCCCACGACGACCTAGAGCTGATGCCCTCGTCGACCAACCTGGTGTTCTTCCGGGTGCGCCGCCCCGGCACCTGTGCGCCCGACGTGATGCGCGCCTGCACCGAACAGGGCGTTCGCATGGGGCTGACCCTCGACGAGCGCATCCGCGCCTGCTTTCACCTCGACGTCGACGACGCTGGCCTCGACCGTGCCCAACGGGTCGTGGCCGATGTCCTCGCCGCCACTTGAGACGACCATGACCGACCACCGCGCCTACGCCCCTGCTTGTGCCCGCAACAAAGACCCCATTCTCGACGTGCTCCAAGGCATTCTCGACGACACCGCCTACGTCCTCGAGATCGCCGCCGGCACCGGCGAGCATGCCGTGCATTTCACCGACGCCCGCCCCGGCTGGCGGTGGCAGCCCACCGACATCGACGACGCAGGACTCCGCAGCCAACGGGCTTGGGCCGACCACGTCGCCCACGACCGCGTTCTGCCGGCAAAACACTTGAGTGTGCTGGAGACGAATTGGGCCGACGTCCTCGACGAGCGTCAGAAGTTTGACGCGGTCTACTGCTGCAACATGATCCACATCTCGCCGTGGGCGTGCACGCCCGCGTTGTTCGCAGGCGCCGCCGCGGTGACGACGTCAGACGCCGTGCTTGCCACCTACGGCCCGTACAAAGTCAACGGGGCCCACACCGCCGAAAGCAATGCCCGGTTTGAGGCTTGGTTGCACGACAGGAGCCCAGAGTTCGGGGTGCGCGACCTCGCCGACGTCTACGGCGCCGCCGAACAGTCAGGGTGGATCTGCAAGGCCCAAATCGACATGCCCGCCAACAACAAGATGCTGATCTTTAAGAAGAATCCGCAATAGGTCGCATCCGCCCGCTCAAGCTTTGCGTCAGAATTCCGACACTTTAGGGCAGCGTCGCGCTTTGAAACGCCGACGCCCTGAACGTCGACTCGGATGCACGTGCTCGGCCGCGGGAGCAGCATGACCACCTACAACGCCCAAAAATACCTCGCCCGCTTCACCTGTTTGCAGGGCGACTGCACCGACACCTGCTGCTCGGGGCTGCACGTCGGCATCACCGAAGACAACTATGTGCAGCTGAAAAAGACCCTCAGCGTCGACGACCGGTTCAAAGAACGCGCGGAGCAGTTCATCACCATCTCCCCGGCCACCGAACAAGACATCGCCACCCACCCCGCGCACTTCGGCGCCATCCTGCAAGACCCCGACAAGGGGCTTTGCAGCTTTGTCGACGACGAGGGCGGGTGCGACATCCACGCCACCTTCGGCGAAGAAACCATCGGCGACGTCTGCAGCCTGTACCCCCGCACCATCGCCGAAGTGAACGACGACGTGCACATCTTCGCGTCGATGGCCTGCCCCGAGATCGCACGATTGGTGGTCACCGCCGACGACGCCTTCGACGACGCCGACCTCGACCCCGACCAAGTGCCACGCCACCGCGTGCACCGCACCTTTCAGTTCGACGACCACAGCTCGCTGTACGAACGCGCCTTTCACCACATCAACGCGCTCGTCGACTTTCTGCTGCGCCACGAAGACTACCCCGTCGACATTCGCCTGGTGTTCGTCGTGACCTTCGGCGACATCGTCAACGGCGGTGGCTTTCGTCGAGGTGCGCTGCATGAAGACGCATTTCTCCTCGAAGACACCCTCGCCGCCTTTCAACAAAAAGAAACCCTCGACAAGATCGAGGCCAACTACCGCGCGTTGAGCATCCCCGGCGAATACGGCCTTCTCCTGGCCCGCAACGTCTTCGTCGCCCGGCTGCGGCAACAACCGGCCAAAAACTTCACCAACGTCGTCAACGGCGTGCTCTTCAAGCGTCCGCCCACCACCGACGAGCTCGCCTCGTTCTTCGACGCTGGCGCCGACCACGACGCCTTCGCCTACTCCCCCGAAGAGCTGTGGGGCACTTACGCGAAAAACCGCGCCAAGCTTCTCGAGCATTTTCAAAGCGACATCAACCGCTACGCGCTGCACTTCATCCGCCACCAATGGATGACCCAATGGTACAGCCGCTCGTCGTCACTCCCGTTCTTCAACGCCCAAACCCTGGTGCGCCTCGCCCTTGCCCGTGCGCTGCTCTATTTGCACCCCAAGATGAACGCCTTTTTCGAGCGTGTCGACGCGGGCGACGATCGCGATGGTCTCGTCGAACAGCTGAACGAGATGGCGGTCGAGAGCTTTCACCTCGTCGGCAAGAACATCATGCACGTGCCGTCGTTCACCAGCGTCGTCGACGCGTTCATCCGCGAGCAAGGCCTCGATGAACTCTCACGCACCGTGCTCTTGCTCCCGCCATAGGCCCTTCTCAAGAGAAATGGGTTGGGTATGACCTCCGGGTGCGGCCTCATCGCCGTTTTGGAGTTGTCATGCATGTTGCACTGAAGGTCCCCTCTCGTTTGCTCTTGTTGAGCGTCGTCCTCGCTTTGTTCGCGGGCTGCCCTGAACCCACCCCGACCCCAGACGGCGGCGACGACCCTGTTGAAGACGCGGGCACCAACCCCGGTGACGACGCCGGCACCAACCCTGGCGACGACGCCGGCACCAACCCTGGCGACGACGCCGGCACCAACCCCGGCAACGACGCGGGCACCACCCCCGGCGACGACGCGGGCACCAACCCTGGCGACGACGCCGGCACCAACCCCGGTGACGACGCCGGCACCAACCCTGGCGACGACGCCGGCACCAACCCTGGCGACGACGCCGGCACCAACCCCGATGACGACGCGGGCACCAACCCTGGCGACGACGCTGGCGTTGAAGTTCCCCCCGAGACCAAGAGCATCGCCCAGCTGCGCAACCCCGCGGTCAACGGCTACCTCGCCCCCTGCCCCGACGGCCAGTTCACCGACTGCGGCGACGCTTCACTGCACCACATGGTCGTGGTCACCGAGCCCTACTACATCACCGGCGGCAACAACGGCCCGCTCTTCGGCATGATCATCGCCGACCCCACCGAGGTCGACGGCAGCGGCCGCCTGCTCCCCTACTCGGGCATCGAAGTCACCATCTCCCCCGAGCACCCCAACTACCCCCCCATGCTCGACGGCTACGACTTCGCGCAGACGCCCGAGACCTACGAGTGGGTGAACCCTGCCCTCGTGCCAGCCCCCGGTGACGTCGTCGACCTCGTCGGCCAAAACTCCCTGCGCTACGGCATGCCCCAGTTCCGCTTTGTCTCGTCGCTGACCAAGGTCGGCACCGCCGACACCGTCGCCGACGTCACCATGCCGCTGCCGGCGCAGTTCGACGGCAACGCCGACGCCGCCGCGGTCAACCACCCCAGCAAGCTCCAAGGTGGACGTCCCAGCGACAACGTTCCCCCGTCTGACGTCGTCGACGGCTACCTTGCGGTGTGGGTTGAACTCATCAACGTTGAAACCACCAACGCCTGCCTCCCCTCGCCCTACACGCCCTTCGGCGGCGCCGAGTTCGACCGCGACTTCGGCTACTTCTTGGTCACCGGCGACGTCGAAATGGGCGACCACTTTGAGGTGCGCTTCTCGGGCCGCTTCCCCGAGATGACGCCGGTCGAAGACCAAATCTGCGCCAACCAAAACCTGCGCTGCGGTGACAGCCGCTCCCTCGGCCAAACCTTCACGTCGCTGCAAGGCGTCATGGACATCTACTTCGATGTCTACCGCCTCAACCCCCGCACCGTCGACGACTACGCAGGCGCCACGCTCTCTATGGACATGTGCCCCTGAGCCCATCCGTCGAGAACAGACACAAAAACGCCGGCTTCACCGCCGGCGTTTTCTTTGGCGCTCAAGGCAAGTGCAGCTGCTGCGACAGCAAGTACTCGGTGAAGCCGCGCCGCAGATAAAATCCCCGCGGCAACGTCTCATACCCTTCACCCTCGTCGTCGCTCAGCCGGCGGCGGGCTTTGTTGTTCGCCGCCTTCGGCCGCATTTGCAGCACTTCGCCGTGCTCCGCGGTGAGCGCGTCGACAAAGCCCTGGCGGATGAGGTCGGCGTGCATCTCCCAGTCGGCTTGCAACGCCGCCTCTTCTTCGGGCGACGGCGTCCACAAAAACCCCGCGCCGATGCGGCGGTCTTTGACGTCGATGCCAGGGTGCGCCTCGATGGGCATGAACAACACCCGACTGAGCTTCTTCTTCACCCGCGACGTCGGCCACGTCCGCGACATGAGTTCGTCGAGTTCGGCGGTGCACACGAACGTCGTCTCCCGCGGCCGCCCGTCGGGGTCGATGGGCACACTCTTCATCTCGACGCCAAGCCGGGGAAAGTCGGGCTCCGGCTTGCTCGTCGCCGTGGCCACCAACGCCGCCTCCAACAAGATGCCGACGAACCCTTTGTCGCGCGCCAACGACGTCGGCACGTCGCGCCCAAGAGCGCGCGCCACTTCGCCGAGCGTGCAGCCCCACAGCGATTGCACGCGCTGCATGAGCTCTTCTTCCGACGACGGGGGCAACAAAGGGGGGACAAACGGCATCTGCAAACGCTATCTCGTCGACGACGGATTGCAGAATTGAAAAAGGCACCCATCGCTGGGTGCCTTCGTCGTCGACGTCGTCAACAACGACGTCGAGCTCGACTCACTCGGAGGCGAGGGGGCCGACTTTGGTGGGGTTGCCACCGCGCTCGACCATGATGTCGGCGCCGCCGTTGGTGCAGGCGTCGTACAGGTCGGGGAGGGTGTCTTTGGCGATGGCTTTGCCACCGACGGAGACGAGCACGTCGCCCGATTGGATGCCGCACTTGGCCCAGCCGGAGCCGTCTTGCACGCTGGAGATCTTGAAGGCGTCGGCGCCCGCGGCGGTCTTGCCGGCGGTGACACGGCCTTGGCCTTTGAAGGCGTTCTCGTCGAACTTGGGGGCCTCAGCGACGGGCTCAGGATCGGCAGGAGCGGCTTCGGGCTCGCCAGCGGGGGCAGCGGCAGGCTCAGCAGGAGGCGCGCCGGTGGGTTGAGGGTCGTCTTTGACTTGCTCGTTGCCACCGCAAGCGGTGAGGGCGAGGGACAGGGCAGACATCACGAGAAGCTTTTTCATGGTCGTCATCTCCGCCGCAAATGCGGCATGGGAAAGGGGTCGGTCGCCTTATGGCGTGAACACCGTTGGTTTGGCAACCGACAGCCGACGGAGGACGAACTGCACCAACACACCCGCCGCCGGCTGGTACACTCGGGCATGCCCCATCCCCGACTCCTCCTGGCCGCTTGCGTGGCGTGCGCCTTGGCCACCGCCGCCTGCCCCGACGACGAACTCGACGTGGTCATCACCGATGTGCACGAGGTGCACTACCAAGGCGGGGGCGCCGTCGACGTGCTCTTTGTCGTCGACAACTCCGGCAGCATGCAAGAAGAACAGCTCGCCCTGGGCGCGTCCTTCGACCGCTTCATCGAGGGCTTTTTAGAACTCGACACCGACTTTCACATCGGCGTCACCAACATGGACTACCAAGGCACGGCCGGTGCGCTCCTGGGGGATCCGCTCTATCTGACGCCCGAAACCGAAGACCTCGTGTTCGCCTTTCGCCGCAACGTCAATGTCGGCACCACCGGCAGCGGCACCGAAAAGGGCCTCGAAGCCGCGCGCCAGGCCCTGGGCCCCGCCAAGACCGACGGCGTCAACCGCGGCTTTTTGCGCGAAGGCGCCAGCCTCGCCATCATCTTTGTCAGCGACGAAGACGACCAAAGCACCGCCGATCTCGACACCTACTCGCAGTTCTTTCTCGACCTCAAATACGGCGACACCCGGCGGCTGTTGCTGAGCTCCATCGTCGGGCCCAGTGGCGGCTGCCCCACCGCCGAAGACGGCGCCCGCTACCGGGAGTTCGTCGACATGCACGATGGCATCTCCACCAGCATCTGCGACGACGACCTCGGCATGCCCGCCATTGGCAACGTGGTGTCGGGCTACAAAACGACATTCGTGTTGCAGGGCTTTCCCATCGACGACACCGTGGTCGTCAGCGTCAACGGCGAAGAAGTCGCCGCCGGCCCCGACACCTGGAGTGTCGACGTCAATGGCGCCATCGCGTTTGCGCCGGGCGCCGCGCCTGAAGACTGCTCTGAAGTGCAGATCGCCTACCGCACCCGCGACTTGGTCCAGGGCGAAATGCCACTGGTGTTTGACACCCACGCCCCCATTTGCGCCTTGAACCAGAGCGACATTGACCTCGATCTGCAGCCCCGCGGCGGGTGCGTCCAGACCCCGGTGTCGACGACGTTTCCGGTGCTGTTGCTGCTGCTGTTCTGGCGCCGCAAACGACCTGTGTGAAAACGCACAAAACTGAGCGTTTTCACGTCGTCACTGAGTGTTTTCGTCGTTGTGCGAATTCCACCGGACGACAGCACGCGTGGTGCGTACTTTGCCGTCATGAAACGCATCGTCATCCTGGGCGCGGGCACGGCGGGCACCACCATGGCCAGCCGTTTGCGCAAGCTTCTGCCGCCGTCTGACGTCGACATCCTCGTGATCGACAAAGACAACCGTCACGTCTACCAGCCGGGACTGCTCTTTGTGCCCTTCGGCATCTACAAAGAGCAAGACCTCTACAAACCGCGGGACATGCTGCTCCCCGACGACGTCACCTACCGCCAAGAGGCAGTCGCAGGCATCGACGCCGAACAGCAGCGCGTGACCTTTGAGGGCGGCGACGTCGTCGACTACGACGTGCTCATCGTCGCCACCGGCAGTGAGATCGACCCCGACGCCACCGAAGGGCTCACCGGCAAAGGCTGGATGGAAACCGCCTTCGACTTCTACACCCCAGAGGGTGCCTTGGCGTTGGCCAACAAACTCGACGCCTTTGAGGGCGGACGTCTCGTCGTCAACATCGTCGAGATGCCCATCAAATGCCCGGTGGCGCCGTTGGAGTTTGCCTTCTTGGCCGACGCGTACTTCACCGAGCGGGGTCTGCGCGACAAGGTCGAGATCGTCTACGCCACCCCCCTCGACAGCGCCTTCACCAAGCCAGTGGCGTCGCGTCTGTTGGGCGACCTCCTCGAACAACGCAACATTCTCGTCGAGGCCGACTTCTCGGCGTCGGCGGTCGACGGCGACAAACACATCTTGTCGTCGTACTGCGGCCGAGAGATCGAATACGACCTCCTCGTCACCGTGCCGCGTCACAGCGGGGCCGAGGTGCTGCGAACCAGCGGTCTCACCGATGACCTTGGGTTCATCCCCACCGACCACCACACCCTGCAGAGCAAGGCGCACAAGAGCATCTTTGCCCTCGGCGACACCACCGACTTGCCGTCGTCGAAGGCCGGCTCGGTCGCTCACTTTCAGGCCGAGGTGCTCGAAGAAAACATCCTGCGCTTCTTGAAAGGGCAAGAGCCCGAGCCGTTGTTCGACGGGCACTCCAACTGCTTCATCGAGACCGGCTTTGGCAAAGCGATGCTCCTCGACTTCAACTATGAGACGCAGCCGCTGCCAGGGCGTTACCCGCTGCCGGGCATCGGCCCCTTCACCCTTCTCGAAGAGAGCGCCGCCAACCACTGGGGCAAACTGGCCTTCAAGTGGGCCTATTGGAACCTCCTGGTGAAGGGCGAGCCACTCCCCATCGACCACAAGATGAGCAAAGCCGGAAAGTGGGGGTTGCCCTCATGACAACGACCCCTCCCACCGCCGAAGACCTGCAGCGCGTCGAAGACAAACTCGACACCTTGCTCACCCAAGTGAACACGTTGCATCGTTCGCAACAGATGTTGGCCAGTCTCTACGAAGAGATGGTTCCCGTCGCCACCTTGGCCATCAACGACGTCAGCGAGAAGTTGGCCGCGTACGAGCAAAAGGGCTACTTCGATTTCGCCCGCGAGACCTTTCACGTCGTCGACAGCGTCGTACAGAACTTCTCCCCCGACGACGTGCATGCGTTGGGCGACAACATCGTCAACATCCTCAACGCGGTGAAGGCCGTCACCCAGCCCGACGTGTTGGAGTTCGTCGAGCACGCCGCCGACGCCATGGAAGACGAGGCCCACAAACAACCCAAAGGCGTGCTCAGCATGCTGAAGTCGACGTCGAACGACGACGACGTGCGCCGGGGGCTGGCGGTGGCCTTGGAGGCCTTGCGGCAAATCGGCAAGGCCGCCCACGGCGACAACAACGACGGCAAAAAGCACGTGAACCGTCTGCTGGGCGGCAAGCGCAACCTGCGTCCCAAAGGGGAGGCGAAAGCGACGCCAGGGCAGCCGGCCTCGACGCGCAAAGCGCCGATGTCCAAAGAGGTCGTGCAGCACGTGCAAGTGGCCATGCCCCACGCCGAAGACACCCCCGAACATTGCCCCACCGACGTCGAGGGCTTCACCTTCGACCGCGATGGCTTCTTGACGCAGCCGGAGTGTTGGACGGTGGAGCTCGCGCACACCCTCGCGCACCAGGCGGGGCTGGAGTTGCACGAGCGACATTGGACGGTGCTGAACTACCTGCGCGAAGAATACGCGCAGTCGGGGTCGTCGCCGAACATCCGCAAAATCACCATCGGCAGCGGCGTGCCGACGAAGGAGCTGTTTCAGTTGTTTCCGAGAGCGCCCGCCAAAACCGCCGCTCGCATTGCCGGCATCCCCAAACCCGTCGGCTGCGTCTAACGCGCACCCTCGAGGAGACCTCCATGTCGAATCGCAAAGTCGCCATCATCGTCGCCAAAGGCGGCATGGATGAAGTGTACCCCTCCCTCATCCTTGCCAATGGCGCCCGCCAGTCGGGCATCGACGTGGCCATGTTCTTCACCTTCTATGGCCTCGACGCCATCACCGAGAAGAAGGTCGACCACCTGCACGTGAACATGACGGGCAATGCGTCGAGCCCCATCCCCACCGTCGTCGCCGGCTTGCCCGGCATGGAGTCGGTGGCGGCGACGATGATGAAAAAACAACTCGAAGAGCTGGAGATTCCGACGCCACGAGAGATGCTGGAGATGGTCTCCGACATGGGCGCCGAGATTTACGCGTGTGAGTTGGCGATGAAGATGTTCAAGCTCGACAAAGACGACCTCATCGAGCAGGTGCAAGACGTCATCACGGTGGGCGACTTTTACGACGTCAGCGAAGGCGCCCAAATCATCTACACTTAGCTCGGGCGCCCCAGGCACTTCGTCTGCTGCGTTGCTGTGCTTCTCGGTCGGTCACAACCAATAGGGTTGCTCCCTCCCTCCGATGCTCGCGCCTTGCAGCCAAAGCACCTGGAACCCCCTCCGGCTTCGGGTGCTCGTTTTGTGCCGCGCGAACGACGCCCACGTCTTCCGAAAGCCCGCGCAATCTTGATTGCGCGCCCGGCTGTCCAGAGGACAGCCGCCGCGCGGCTCCCTTCGGTCGCGTCGTGCTGCACCCCTCCGACTTCGGGCGGCCGGCTCGACGACACCCATGTCTTCCGAAAGCCCGCGCAATCTTGATTTCGCGCCCGGCTGTCCTTAGGACAGCCGCCTTCGCGGCTCCCTTCGGTCGCGTGTTTCTGTACCCCTCCGGCTTCGGGCGCTCGTCCCTCTCGCCGCGAAAACGGTACCGTGACCTCGTCACCTGCTTGTTGCCGGCGTCCGCCGTTGACAGCCTCTTCAGGGCGCTGTGAACTCAGTGCATGGAGTTCACAAACATCTTCTTGAAGGGCCTCAGCGCCGCCGCCAAGGGCTTTGCCGCCGAAGTCGATGCCTTGTTGGCCGACGCCGAAGACGCCTCCACCGATGCGCGGGCCGACGACCTCGGCGCCGACGTCGTCAACGACATTCGGTCGACGTCGACGGGGGGCACGGTGAAAGATGTCGCTTTTGTCGACGACCACGCCAGCGACGAGATCACCGTGACGTCGGTGTTTGGCACCGACGATCCCTCTGCCATTCGCGAGATGGAAGCGCCCACCAAATACATCGAACCCATCTTTGTCAGCGAAGACCCCTCGCTGTCGTGAGGCCCTGACCGGGTGGCGACGACGTGCTACGACCGCCAGATGACGTTGCACACCATCCTCACCCACCCCGGTGGCGCCCACAAAGACGACTTGCTCGCCTGCTGTGTTCTCGCTGCTTTGCATGGCGCCCCCATCGTGCGCCGCGACCCCACCGACGCCGACCTCGACGACGCAGGCACGGCGGTGGTCGACATCGGCGGCCGTCACCAGCCCGACGTTGCCAACTTCGATCACCACCACTTCGATCGCGACCATCCGCCGACGTGTTCATTGTCGTTGGTGTTGCAACACCTGGGGCTCTACGACGATGCCAAACTGTTCTGCGCCTGGCTGGAGCCCGCCGAATACTTCGACAGCCGCGGCCCCAACAAGACGGCCGACTGGTTGGGCGTGCCCCGAAAAACCATCGCCCAGCTCAACTCCCCCATCGACGTCACCTTGCTGCGCCGCTTCGCGGCCCAAAGTGAACACCGACCGGGCGAGACGCTCTACGACTACATGCGCTTTGTGGGGCAAGACCTGCTCGACTTTTTGCACACCGCCCGAGCACGCATCGCCTACGTCGAAGAGCGCGGCACCCGCTGGCAGTTGCCCGTTGACGACCACGTCATCGAAGCGGTGTTTTTGCCCCGTGACGACGACGGCGAAGGCCCGGCCGACGAGCCCAGCACCGCAGTCGCCAACTACATCCGCGCCAAGGGTCTCGACGACGTGGTGCAGGTCATCGTGTATCCCGACCGTCGAGGGACGGGCTACGGCATCGGCCGCTCCGAAGACCACCCTTTGTTTGACTTTGCCCACACCGAAGCCGAAGACGACGTGCGCTTCGCTCACAAGAGCGGCTTCATGTTGAAAACCGAGGCCACCGACGTCGAGCGGCTGCAAGCGTTGGTGCGCATGGGCCTCAAACGCTGAGCTGCGGCGCCAGGCCAGACGGGGCTGGCGCTTTTGCCGTTGGCGCGTATAAGCCCTGCATGGCCAACCGTTTGTTCAGCTGGGGGATGGTGTGCAGCGTCGGTGCTCTGTTGTGGGCGCCGCTGGGCTGCATCAATCCCCTCGACCCCTGCACCTCCCTCGCCGAGCGCATCTGTGCCTGTGAGGCGACGCAATCGGCGCAAGAAAGCTGCCGGTCGACGCGCATCGAAGCCTTGCGCAACCAGGTGGAGATCACCGACGCTGAGCGCGAGCAGTGCTGGGCCGCCCTCGACACCTGCGATTGTGGCGACATCGAAGAGAACCGCTTCGAAGAGTGCGGATTTGTGAGAGAGTAGCTGGGCCACAGCCCCGTCTGTCGACGAGCAGAAAGGACCACGCGTGTCGAACGCAGACTCCCCAACGGAGGCCGAGAGCCCCACCCCAGCCAAACGTCGCCGGCGGTTTCGTCTGCGCCGTCCACAATGGGGCGGACGTCGCAAGCTGCCGTTTGACCTGCGCAAGGCGCTGTTCATTCTCCCCAACGCCTTCACCGTCTCCAGCATCTTCTGCGGCCTGTACGCCATCCTCGAGGCCACCCACCACGCGGCCCCCGACGAGGGCACCAAGCACCTCTTTCAAGCCGCCGTCGCCATCTTCTTCGCCGGCTTCTTCGACATGTTTGACGGCCGCGTCGCGCGCATGACGCGCACCCAGAGCGACTTCGGCGTGCAGATGGACTCCCTCGCCGACGCCATCTCCTTCGGCGTCGCCCCCGCGGTGCTCGTCTACAAATGGGGTCTGCAAGAGCTCGGGTTGATGGGCAAGTTCTTCGCCTTCGCCTATGCCGCCTGTGGCGTGATTCGTTTGGCGCGGTTCAACGTGTTGGCCGCCCGTGGCGAAGGCTCCAGCCGCTACTTCATTGGCCTGCCCATCCCCGTCGCTGCGGCCATGTTGGTGTCGTTGGTCATCGCCCACCACCGGGCCTTCAACGTGCCTGTGCAGCGGCACATCGACGTGCTCACCCTCGTCATCGTGCTTAGCTACCTGATGGTGTCGAACGTGCGCTACCGCACCTTCAAAGACTTTCGCCCGTCGGTGCGCTCGGTGCCGATTCTCTTGGCGTTGGCCGGAGCCGGCATTGGCATCACCGTGGTGTGGCGCGCGTCGGTCACCGTCGTCGCTGCCGTCGGTCTGTACATCTTCTACGGGTTGCTCGAAGAGGTGATGTTCTACCGCGCACGCAAAGAGAACGACCCCACCAAGGTCGACAAGCCCAAGGCCGACGACGAGTCTTCCGACGACGCTGGCGCATCAAACTCCTCCGACACGTCAGGGCAGACCGCCGCACCCTGAGGCCCTCATGAAGGTGTTGGTCACCGGCGCGGCGGGGTGGTTGGGACGGTTTCTCTGTCCCCTGCTCCAGGCGCGCGGCCACGACGTCGTCGGGCTCGACCCGGTGGCGAGCGCGCACACCGACGTCGTGGGCAGTGTCGCCGACGACGCGTTGGTGTCGGCGTTGTTTCAAGAGCACGGCTTCGATGCCGTGGTGCACGCCGGGGCCTTGCACAAACCCGACATCGCGCGGCATCCGCAGCGGGCGTTTGTCGACGTCAACGTGCAGGGGACACTGAACCTCTTGGAGAATGCCTGCCGAACGCCTGGCACGCGCTTTGTCTTCACGTCGACGACGTCGTTGATGATCAGCCAGTCCATCCGCGATGAAGACGCTGACACCGCGGTGTGGCTCGACGAGACGCACGCGCCGTTGGAGCCGCGCAACATCTACGGCGTCACCAAACTCGCTGCTGAAGGTTTGTGCCGCCAACACCATCTGCAACACGGGCTCGACGTCGTGGTGCTGCGCACGTCGCGCTTCTTCCCCGAAGACGACGACACCCAGGCCACGCCGTCGGGGCCCAACCTCAAGGCGTTGGAGCTGTTGCACCGACGGGCGTCGGTGCAAGACATGGCGCGGGCCCACGTCGCAGCCGTCGAACACCCAGGACCCATCGGTTTCGGCCTGTACCTCGTGTCGGCCCCGACGCCATTTGCGCAGGTCGACTTGAGCGCGCTGAAGACAGATGCGGCGTCTGTCATTCGCCGGCATTTCCCCGACGTCGACGACGTCTTCGCCCGCGCAGGCTGGGTGCTGCCGTCGTCGGTGGGCCGGGTGTACGACGGCCGTCGCATCTGCCGGGCGTTGGGCTTCACCTACGAGACGACGTTTGCCGCGGTGCTGCAGGCGTTGCGGCAAGGGAAGCCATCGCCCCTGGTGCACGACGCCAGCTATGTGTCGCCGTTGGTGTCGTCGGCGACTCGGCCCTAGTTACCCTCAATAAAACAGTCGCTTACAACAACAACGCTGCCCCTTCGGCGGCGTCGTTTTTTTGGGCAGATCCATGCAATTCCCCGCCAGCGGCTTCGGAAAGGAGGTGAGCCACAAGGACGTGGTGTTCAGGAGACTGCATGCAAACGCAAACCCACCCATCGACGCTGAAGGCGTCCCCATCGCTCACGACCCAACTCGTCGTCGTCGCTGTCGTCGTCAGTGGCGCCCTGTCGACGGTGCAATGCACCGGACCTTCAGGAGTGGTTGCCCCCAAGATTCCGCACCTTCGCGACGCTGGACCTGACTCTGGTGTCGTCGTCGACGCTGGTGTCGTCGTCGACGCTGGACACGACGCTGGTGTCGTCGTCGACGCTGGACACGACGCTGGTGTCGTCGTCGATGCTGGACACGACGCTGGTGTCGGCGTCGACGCTGGACACGACGCTGGTGTCGTCGTCGACGCCGGTGTCGTCGTCGACGCTGGACATGACGCTGGTGTCGTCGTCGACGCTGGACATGACGCTGGTGTCGTCGTCGACGCTGGACATGACGCTGGTGTCGTCGTCGACGCTGGACACGATGCTGGTGTCGTCGTCGTCGACGCCGCCTTGCCACCGTGTGACGACGGAGAATGGTGGGCCGAGTTTGGCGAAGAAGCCCCTCCTCCCAGCGACGATTGGTGTCACCTCGAGCGCTGCAGCGAGGAGGAGTGGTTCGACCTGTATGGCGAAGCCCACATGCCGAACATCTATTGGTGCCACTACGCCGATCCGTTTCAACCCTGGGTGCGCTGACACCTTTGAAGGGGGCGCGGGCGGGCCAAGCTTTGCTTGGCCTTGGGAGAATCGCGCTGCGATTCTCTGCCCCTTCCGAGTTTCGCGCACTCTTGAACGACAGCCATGTCTTCTAAAGACCCGCGCAATCTTGATTGCGCGCTCGGCTGTCCATAGGACAGCCGCCCTCGCGGCTCCCGCTGGTCGCTCCTCCGTCTAGAGTCTCGTCGCGTTGACCGTCTCGTCGTCGACAAACACGCCTTCGGTGCGACGAAAGGCGTGTTGCAGCCCTTCGCGCAAGCGTCCGCGGTGCACCCGCCGACGCTGCGTCGAAGGCAGTGTCGTCGTCGAGAATCCCCCCTCGGCATCGGCGAGCGAGACGACGTTGGCCTCAGACGACGGCGCAGTCGTCAGTCGAATGACGTTGTCGCTTTCGGCAAGGTCAGGAGACGTCGGACGCGGCAAGCCCACCTCTTGCAACAAGTCGACGGCGTCGACGGGGCAATCCGCAAGCGCAACGTCGACACACAGCTGCAGCTGCGGGGGACACATCGCCTGCGCCAACCCCACCGCCACCCAGGTGTCGACGTCGTCGAGGCCGTCAAAGACCAGCCGGATGCGCTTGCTCGTCGTCATGATGCAAGCATCACGGGTTGAGGTGCTGCAGCACCCACGCGCCCTCGTGCAGCGTGTAGTGCTCGCGCTCGTGCAGGCGGGCTTCGCCGCTCTTCCACAACTCGATCTCGTCGGGGACGATGCGCAGGCCACTCCAATGCGCGGGGCGAGGCACCTCCCCCTCGGCGAACTCGCGCTCGTAGTGGGCAAGGCGATCGAGGAGTTCTTGCCGCGATTGCAGCGGCGCGCTTTGGTGCGACGCCCAGGCCCCCAGTTGGCTTTGGCGGGCGCGAGAGGCGAAGTAGGCGTCGGCCTCGTCGTCGCTGACCACCTCGACGACGCCACGGGCGTTGACTTGGCGCCCCATCAGCCACCAATGCAGGGTCAGCGCGCCAACCTTGGTGGCGAGAAACTCGCGGCCCTTGCGGCTGTTGAAGTTGGTGAAGAACACGAAGCCACGCTCGTCAAGGCCGCGCAACAGCACCGTGCGACTCGACGGGCGGCCCTGGTCGTCGACAGACGACACACACATGGCGGCGGGCTCTTCAAGGCCGCAATCTTGGGCATCGCGCCACCAGGTGAGGAGCTTGGGGTACGGCGATTGGGACAAAGCGTCTGACGTCGACATGAAGGCGAACCTAGGGGCTTTTGCCGTCTGCGCAAGGCGTGTTTGGCGTTTGCCGCACCAAGAGTGTCGCCGGCGAAAACCCATGGCACATGGCGCCTCAGGCAGGTATCACTCAGCAGGACGAGTGTTCTTGGGGTGCCCGATGATGAAGACCCTTTCAGCTCCATGGCGCGCGACGCGTGACAGCGCCGCTGGCCGTCGTGCGGCCTGGCCCCAGCGAGGACGTCTGCTGGCGTTGACGTCGTTGTTGGCCTCGGTGTTGACGTTGTCGGTCGGATGCGGCCCTGAAGACACCCTCACCGCCTACGATGTCGTGTTGACACCTGAAAGCGACTGCCGCCAAGTCGGCCAGGGCGCTGTGCAATGCGAAGACGAAGCTGAGATCGGCCAAGTGTCGACGCAAGGACGGTGGGTGTTCGACGAACGCGACGCCACGTCCTTCTTGCTCAACAACCACGAAGGGCGGGTGCTGGCGGGCATCCACTTTCAAAACGACGGCTCCGTCGCCAACACCAACGCCTGCACCGGCGACGGCGGCACCTGCTACTTCGCCCGCACCGAGGCGGTGAGCTACGACGTCGAAACCGCATGCCAACTCTACGAGCAACACATCGTCGACACCGTCATCGACGACGAGGGCGGCCTCTCTGGCGTCGTCATCTTGGTGACCTTCACCGACGAAGCCTGCGTCAACTCCCTCATCACCGAAAAGCGACTGTCGGTGTCGGCGCAGTTGGCCGAAGACGTCGTCTTGGCCCGGGAGACGTTCGAATGATGCGCGCGACACATGCACTGAAGCTCGGATTGTTGACCGCGGGGGTCACGTCGATGCTGTGGGCCAGCGCCTGCACCAAGGTGTCGTTCTACGACGTCGTCGCCACCCCCACCGAAGACTGCGTGGTGACGCCTGCAGGCGAGTTCTGCGGCGAAGTCGGCGGCCCTGAACTGAAGCGGTTCACCGTCGAGTACGACGAAAACAACACCTACCTCTACGTCGACGAAGAGATGTGGCTTGCGTCTGGCATCGAAGGCGAGCGCGTGGTGGTGAAAGAACAACGCATCACCGAAGAGTGCACCACCCTCGCCCGCCGCACCTTGCGCTTCAACATCGGCACCAACGCCAACAACGACGAGGTGTTCATCGGCACCCTCGAAGAAGTCACCAAAATCGACGGCCCTGAAATCTGCGGCGACGTGCCTCGGGGCACCCGCCTGCTCTACACCCTCGAGGGCATGCCCTCGACGAGCTTTTGAGGCGCGCCATGCACGTGAAGGCTCTGTCTCTTGTTCGTTCGTTCGGTGGCCGCCTGTGGGGCGCCCTGGTTCTCGTTGGTGCGCTGGGCACCGGTTGCGGAGGCGACGGTGACCGTGTCGTCGGCGAGTTCACCTCGTCGGTGGTGCAGCGCAACTCGTGCAAAGTCACCGGCGACGCCCCAGAGAGTTGTGTGCGCGACGACCGTGAAAGCCGGCTGCGGGTGTCGCTCGTCGAAGACGAATTCGACCGCGTGTGGATCTCGGGCATCGAGGTCGGCGGGCTCCCCAACGGCCGCGTGCTCGGCACCCGCGACATCAACGGCGACTTCTTGTTTTACGACTTCTTGCAGCAAGAGAACGCCGAGAGTGGCTGCGTGTTGACGCAAGAAATCACCTTGAGCTTGGGCATCGACCCCTTGGCCGCGCCCGACGCCATCGGCACAGATCCGTGTGTGGCGCTCATTGGCCGCGAGACGCGCACCACGACGACGTCGCTGGAGTGTGACGACGTCAACGACCCGCCGCTGCAAGTGCAACGCATCGTGCGTCGACGCTGGGAGCCGCCCGCAGCGTGCACGCCCGAGCTCACCGATTAGACGTCAGGCTCCACGACCACGGCGGTGCCGTACACCAGGATTTCTGCCGCACCTTGCATGACAGCGGCGGTGGTCATCTTCACGCCGACGACGGCGTTGCCGCCCAGGCGCAGGGTTTCGGCGCGCATGCGGTCGAGGGCCTGCTCACGGCTCTCGGCCATGACTTTGGTGTACTCCTCGATCTCGCCGCCGACGACGTTGCGCAACGCCGCCATGATGTCTTTGCCGATGTGACGGGCGCGCACGGTGTTGCCGCGCACCAGCCCCAGCACCTGCACCACGCGGTGGCCAGGTGGCACGTCGACGGTGAACAGCGGCACCTCCGACAAAGGAGCGGGAGACGTCGACGACGTCGTCACCAAGGCAGTGGAAGCATCAGCAGAAGGAGTCATCGGACCACCTCATTGTATGGGTCGGTGCGCTGCAGACGTTGGCGGGTGCGCCAAGCAGCGTGAAGAAGAAGGCTGCCGCCAGCGAGCATGAACGACACACCGAGGCGCAACCACAGGGGCACGTTCTCGTCGAGGAGCACCTGCATCAAGCCCATGCCGGCGGTGAAGGTGCCCCCGCCCAACACCAAGGTGGTGCCGATGCGCTCTTGCAGCTGGCGCTCCGGCCGCGCGCGCTCCAAGTCGATGGCGTCGTCGTGGGCAATGCGGTCGCGCAGGTTGTCGAAGGTGAAGCGCAGGCCGAGGTGGGCTTCGTATTCGGCGAGCAAGTCGGGGTGTTGGTGCAGATGACGCATGAGTTCGTCGCGCTCTTTGGCGGTGGCGACGTCGTCGATGGTCTTCACCATCAACGTGGCCAAGCGGTCTTCGTCGAGGGTGGTCATGAGGGACCTCCAGAAGCGAGGGCGAGGGGCGCGCGGTCGGGGTGTTGCTCGGCCATGGCGGCGGCCAAGGCGCGGCGGGCGCGAAACAATCGCGACATCACCGTTCCTTCTTTGACGCCGAGCACCTCCGCGATTTCGACGTAGGAGAGCTCTTGAAAGTGCCGCAGATTGAGCACTTCGGCGTGATCGTCGTCGAGGGTGTCCATGGCACGCAGCAGCGCGCGGGCGTCTTCTTTTTGTTGGGTGATGTGCTCGGGCGAGGGGGTTTTGTCGTCGAAGAGGGCGTCGACGTCGTCACCGGCACCGCCGGGGACGCGCCGCTTGGCCGCGCGCAAGGCGTCGAGGCAGGTGTTCTTGAGGATGCGGTACATCCACGGGTAGAACGGCTGGTTGTCGTCGAAGCTGTCTTGCGCTTGGTAGGCCTTGAGCAAGGCGTCTTGGCAGACCTCTTCGGCGCGGGCGCGGTTTTTCACGAAGCCGTAGGCCGCGCGCAACAAACGGGCGCGGTGGGCTTCGACGAGGGCGGTGAACGACGGGGTCATGGATGGGCATCTCGCACCCGGCGGAGGCGGGGCACAGGGGTTCAACAGGTACTACGTCGGCGATTGGCGGGCATTCCGTGTTGTGCGTGTTTTTGCTGGATCTGCCTTCGCAACGCGAACAACCGGGGGCGCCCTCGCATGCAGGGGTCGACTTCTGCGAACCTCCAGCGTCCATGGCCGGTGTCGGCCGTGGTGGGGAGGAACCATGCACCACCGCCTGCCTTCTATCGCTCTTTGGGCGACTGTCTTTTTGGCCGCATCGTCGACGCTGGCGGCCCACACCCCGGCCGCGGTGGAGGAGGCGCTGTCGACGTTGCCTCCGGCGTTGCGCCCCTGGGTCGATGCGCAGCTGCCGCCGTCGTGGACCTCGGCCTGCATCCAGCCTGCAGACCGCAACGGAGGGCCGCTGTGCAGCTTTCCCAGCCTGCTCTCCCTCGACCTCAAAGAAGGCCGGGGCGCGTTCTCATTGACGGTGTTCAACGAGGAGGATGTCCAAGTTCGTCTGCCCGGAGACAAAGAGCGCTGGCCGCTTCAGGTCACCGACGGCCCGAAGCCCGTCGTCGTCATGGAGCAGGGCGAAGAGCCGGTGGTGCAACTGTCGAAGGGGCTGCATGTGCTCAAGGGCGTGTTCTTGTGGGACCACCCGCCGGAGTACATTCAGGTGCCCAAGCGTGTGGGCCGTGTGGCATTGACCATGAAGGGCAAGGCCGTTCCTTTTGTCGTCGTCGACGACGACGGCAAGGTCTGGCTGCAAAAGCGGGTGCAAGAAGCGAAAGAGAAAAACGCTCTGTCGTTGACGGTGCATCGCAACCTGCACGACGGGGCCGTGGCCGAGCAAGAAGTGCGCATGGAGCTGCAGGTGTCTGGCGAAAGCCGCGAAGTGACCTTGGGGCCGGTGTTCGACAAGGCGTGGGTTCCGCTGCGTCTGACGTCGGGGCTGCCGGCGCGCGTCGACGACGACAACAAGCTGACGGTGCAGCTGCGCGCGGGCACGCATGAGCTCACCGTCGTCGCCCGCCACGTGGGGCCGCTGCAAGAGGTCGTCTTTCAAAAGCCCAAAGACGACGCCTGGCCCGACAGTGAAGTGTGGGTGTTCGCCGCCGCCCCCAGCGTGCGCCAGGTGCGCGTTGAAGACGGTGTCGGCATTGACCCTGCGCAAACGCGGTTGCCGTCGTCGTGGAAGTCGTTGCCGGCGTTCTTGCTGCAAGACGGCCAGAAGCTGCGCTTCGTGCAAGAGCGTCGTGGCGACGAGCATCCAACACCCGACCGCCTTGAGCTGGCGCGCACGTTGTGGCTCGACTTCGACGGCACCGGCGTGACTTTTGACGACGAGATGCGCGGGGTGGTGCATCGCTCCCGTCGCCTGCAGATGGCGCCCTCGACGACGTTGGGGCAGGTGACGTTTGGCGGCGCTTACGGCCAAGACCAATTCATCACCGTGCTCGACGACGCCAAAGACGGAAAGGGCGTGGGCGTCGAGGTGCGTGGGCAGGAGCTGAACGTGCGCGCCACCGCCCGCTATGAGGGCAGCCTGCAGACGGTGCCGGCCGTGAGTTGGGACCACGACTTTCACAGTGTGAAGCAGAAGCTGCACCTGCCTCCGGGGTTTCGTCTGCTGCACGTCAGTGGCGTCGACGACGTCAGCGACACTTGGCTGAAGCGATGGACGTTGCTGGAGCTCTTTTTGTTGTTGGTGACGACGTTGGTGACGGCCCGCTTGTTTGGCGCACCCTGGGCGGTGCTGTGCTTTTTGACGTTGGGGCTCATCATTCCCGAGTCGGATGCGCCGCGGTGGATCTTCTTGTCGGTGTTGGCCGTGGAGGCGTTGGCGCGGGTGCTGCAGAAGGGCATCCCGTCGTACGTGGTGCGCGGCTTGCGTGCCTTTGTGCTGCTGTTGTTTGTGTTGATGGCGCTGCCGTTTGCGGTGCATCAAGTGCGGGTGGGCATGTACCCGTCGTTGAAGCGGCCGTACCAAAGCATGAGCTCGTTTCAGGACGCACGCGCGGTGTCGCAGTGGACGTCGTCGTCGTCGTACAACAAGCGTCGGCCGTCAGGGAGCGCTGGGGGTCTGATGTCGTTTTCGGCGGATGAGGCGAAGTCTGAGGCGCCCCCTCCACCTGTTGCGCAGAAGAGAAGGCCGAAGAAGAAAAGAAAGAAGAGGTCGTTGGACGATGCCCTGCAGCAGGAGATGGACATCGCCAACCTCGACGGTGCCTTCGGCAACATTGGCAACGTCAGCAACAGCCTCAACGCGCAAAAGCAGCTGGCGCAGTTCGACCCCGGCGCCCAAGTGCAGACGGGTCCGGGGCTGCCCATGTGGACGTGGGACAGCGTGCATTTGACCTTCAGCGGCCCCGTGAAGAAAGACCAGACCCTCGCGTTCTACGTCGCCACGCCGGTGCACAACTTCATCTTCGGGTTCTTGCGGGCGATTTTGCTGTTGTTGATGACGCTGTGCTTCTTGCGTCTGCCCGGCAAACGTTGGCCGGCGTTTTTGAAGAGCAAGATTCCGCCGGAGTTGCCCATGTTGGCGGTGCCTCTGTTGGTGTTGTCGACGTCGACGGGGGCCCATGCAGCAGACGCGGCCTTTCCTTCGCAGGCTCTCATCGACAAGGGTGTCAAACAGGTGGAGGAGCGGCTCAAATCGTCGTCGACCTGCAAGCAGGGGTGCGTATCGCTGGGGCAGATGCGACTGACGGCCCGCGATGCACAGCTGTCGATCGACCTCGACGTCGACGCCTGGGAGGAACAAGCGTTGCGTCTCCCTGGACGCAACGCCGCGTGGAGCCTGCAGGAAGTGCTGATCGATGGCCGCCCCACCCAACGGTTTGTGCGGATCACCAACGGCGATGCCCTGCGGGTGGTGGTGCCCAAGGGACGTCATGTGGTCACCCTTCGGGCCCGCCTGCCCAATGTGCAAACCGTGCAAGTGCCGTTGCCCATCTTGGGGCCGCACCACGTCGTCACCGACCTCAAAGGCTGGACCACAGACAGCGTGCATGAAGACGGCAAGGCCGACAGTGTGGTGACGCTGGAGCGCTCCAAGAACGAAGTGCAAGGGGCCGCGACGTTTGAGTCGGGGGCCTTGCCGGGCTTTGTTGTCGTCGAGCGGCAGCTGCGCTTGGGATTGGTGTGGCAAGTCGACACCGTCGTGCGCCGCCGCAGTCCCGCTGGCGAAAGCGTCGCTTTCGACTTGCCGCTGCTGCCGCATGAAAAGGTGCTCACCGAGGGCATTCGCGTCGAGCAAAAGGCCGTGAAGGTGCACCTCGGGCCACGCGACCACGTGGTGCGCTTTTCGTCGTTGCTCGAAGAAAAGCCGGTGGTGGAGTTGGTCGCGCCCGACGACAAAGCGGCCTACGCCGAGCGCTGGAGCGTGGAGGTGAGCCCGCTTTGGCACCTCGAAGAAGAGGGGATTCCGCCGTTGCTCTCTGAAGCGCAGTCAAGCGCGCGCAGTTATGCGCCGTGGCCCAAAGAAAAGCTGACGCTGCGCCTGAGCCGTCCCAAAGGCACCCGGGGGCAGACCCTCACCGTCGACAAAGCGCGGCTGTTGTTGCAGCCCGGCGTCCGCGCCACCGACGCCACATTGACGGTGAAGCTGCGGGCGTCTCGAGGGGACGCCCACGCCTTCACCCTGCCGAAGGGTGCTGAGGTGTCGTCGCTGAAGGTGGCCAACAAGCCGCACCCCATTCGCGTGAAAGAAGGACAGCTGCGGTTCTCGACGACACCGGGGCCCCAAACGGTGGAGGTGAAGTGGCGCACGCCCACGGGCATGGACACCGTGTTCAAGACGCCGAAGCTCGACCTCGGGGCCAAAGGGGCCAACGCCGAGGTGGTGGTGAAGGTGCCGCACGACCGTTGGACCTTGTTTGTATGGGGGCCCAAGTTGGGGCCGGCCGTGTTGTTCTGGTCGCTGTTGTTTGCCGTTCTCGTCGTCGCCATCGGATTGTCGCGCCTTTTGGAGAGCCCGCTGAAGCTCATGCATTGGCTGTTGTTGGGGCTTGGCATGTCGCAGGTGCCCCTCATCGTGCCGACGATGGTGGCGGGGTGGATCGCCGTCGTCTCATGGCGTGAACGCAAGGTGGAGCTGCAGCCGCACCTCTTCGCCATGCGGCAGCTGCTGGTGGTGGCGTCGACGATGGTGGCCATGATGTGTCTGGCGGGCGCCATCTACGGTGGACTGCTGGGCGACCCCGACATGCAAATCCAGGGCAACGGCTCGACGCGGTCGACGTTGAACTGGATGCAAGACCGCATCATGGGCGCCATGCCCGACGTGCGCGTCGTCAGCGTGCCGCTGTTTGCGTTTCGCGTGTTCATGCTGTTGTGGGCACTGTGGTTGGCCGCGTCGGTGGTGCGCTGGCTGAAGTGGACGTGGACGGCGTTTCAAACCGGCGGCATGTGGCGCGACTTCCCCGCCAGCCAAAAGGCATCCGGCGGCGCCGCCGCCCCGACGTCGAGGTCAACGTCGACAGACGCATCGGATGCACCGCCGACGGTGTCTGCCGATCCCCAGCCTCCTGCAGAAGAAGGGGCTCCCACGCCGCCGACAACATCGGCGGCAGGTGCTTCATCTGACCCTGCACCAGACGAAGATCTCGACGAGCGTTGAGGATGCAAACGAAAACCCCTCGTCGACGACGAGGGGCTTTTCTTTGGGTGCATCGATGGCGGCCGTCAGGCGGCCTGGCCGATGAGCGCTTCGTGTTTGACGACGGCGGCATCGAAGCTTTCGTCCCAAGCGTCGGGCAGAGAGTTTTGCACCGACGGCCGGGCCAAGATGCGGGCGCTCCAGGCCTGCAGGTTCGGCCAGTCGGTGAGGAGGTCTTCGCCGAGCGATTTGTATTTGGCGGCGCGGGTGAAAAACGGCGCGACGCCGATGTCGGCAATGCCAAAGGAGGTGCCGTCGCCACTGAGGTAGTCGTTGTCGCCAAGCTCCTCGCTCAGGCGTTGCAGCGTCGTGCGCAGCTTGTCGCGGGCCTTCTCTTGCTTCTCAGGCGTCGACGCCGTTTCGAAAAACCAGGCCGCACCAAAGAGGTCTTCGCCGGCCATGGCGAAGAAGGCACGTTCGCGGGCACGGGCGATGAGGTCGTCAGAGCGCAGCTGGGGTTCAAAGGCGTCGTCGAGGTATTCGCAGATGGCCTGCGATTCGAAGAGCACGTCGTCGCCTTGGTGCAGCAGAGGCACTTTGCCGCGCGGTGACAACTGCAAGAACCAGTCGGGTTTGTTGGCGAGGTCGATGAACCGCGTCGAAAACGGCTGCCCTTTTTCGTTGAGCATGATGACGGCGCGCTGCACGAATGGGCAGGTGACAAAAGAGATGAGTTCGAGGGACATGAGGACCTCACGGTGGCGACGCCGAACGGCGAGTGAGAAAAGACGGACCACGGCACAACACGCCGCGCGGGGGTTGGATGTGTGGGGCCCCCGCAGGTTTCACTCTGTGTTGCAGGGATCCGCCCTCAGCGCAGCCGACGGGGCGCGCCTGCCGCACCAAAGGCGGCGACGCCCAGCGCGCACATCACGGTCAAGGCAGCCAACAATGCAGCGCTCCAGCTGTTGATGGTCACAAACGAGACGTCCGCGTCGAGAAGGACGCCGATGATGGGGGGTGCGATGGCGGTGGCGAGGACGCCGATGGGCATCATCAACGAGCGGATGGCACCGAGGTGCAACGTGCCAAAGCGGTCGGCCAAAAACGTCGTCCGCGCCGACGACCCCAAGCCGATGCCGAACCCTGACAACGACAAATAGCCCACCGCCACCCAGGCATCGTTGGAGACGGCAAACAACGACAACGCCAACGTCAACGGCAAGGTCTGGACGATGACCATGACGCGGGCGCCCAAAGCGTCGGTGAAAAAGCCGCCCGAGAACGAGCCCACCGCCCGGCTGATGCCGAAGGCGACGAAGCAGCTGGCGAGGTACTTGGGCGTCCACGTCATCTCTTTGGCGAGCACCAGCTGGTGAAAGAACAGGCCCGTCAAAAAGAACCCGGGCGCGAACCAGCTGGGCAACATCAACCAGGTGCGGAGGTCGGTGAAGACGTCCATCCGCGTCCACGACACCGGGGTGACGACGTCGTCGTCGGTGGAATTGTCTGTCGACGTGCTCGTCGACTGCCACTCTTCGCTCGGCTGCTGAAACTGGCCGGGTGATGTGTCGTACGGCGAGAGCAACCACCACGACAAAGGCACCGACACCAAGAGCGCAAACACGCCCACGGCGGCCCACCCCGTGGTGACACTGGCGGCTGCCGTGAGGGCGGTCACAGCGACGGGAAAGACGGCTTCGCTCAGCGGATGGCCGAGGGAGGCAATGCCCAGGGCACGTCCTCGCGCTTGCACAAAAAAGCGCGACACCGACGTATTCCAGGTGTGGCTGCACAAGCCTTGGCCTGCAAACCGCAGCAAAAACAAGCCGGGCACAAAGAACACCAAGGCGGGCGCGGTGGCGCACAACACGCTGCCCACGACGAGGAGGGCGCAAGCCTGCCAGAAAAAACGGCGGACAGGGATGCGGTCGATGCGCGCGCCCACCCACGGCAGCAAGAATGCAGAGAGGATGGTGCAGACGCTGTACACCGAAGAGAACTGGGTCTTGGTCAGGTCGAACCGGCTCTCGCAGTCGGGGACAAACAAAGAGATGAAAAAGGTCTGCCCCACGCCCGACGTCAAACCACAGAGGATGCCGAAGGCGAGGACACGAGCGTGGCGAAGCAGGGGCGAGGACATATAGTCACCTTGGCGCACTCATCGCCGATGACCAGAGGGGTTTGGCTTGCCGTTCGGCGCCCACCAGTTGTGCAAGACCGCGGGCCAGAGACGGCGCCGACCGTCGCTGTGGGCACCGGCGGCGTGGGTCGTCGTCGTGCACCTCGCCTTGGCCGGCAGCAGCTGGGCCCAAGCCGACGCTGACACCGCAGATGGCGGGGTCGCCGACGGAACGGTCGCCGATGCGGGTGTCGACGACGTTCACGATGATCACGTGGTGATGCCACCTGTGACCCCGGTGGACCCCCAACGCGATTGGGCCACGTCGGCGCCGTCGTCGTCGTCGACGCTGAAACTCAAACTCGACTCCGCCCTCTTTCCCGACGCAGCCGACGACGATGTCGACGCTGGATTGGCGTCGTCCGATGACGGTGTGGCGCCGCCGTCTCCCGTCGACGACGTGATGGATGCAACGCCGCCCTCGGCCGTGGTCGACCCCCTCCTCGACGAAGACCCGCCGGTGGCAGACCCGCCGCCTGCGTTGGAGCCGGCACCGACGTCGCGGCCATTGCAGTGTGTGACTGAAGAAGAACGGCAGCGCGCGTTGGCGGGGGCCAAGAAAGAAGCGTTTGCGGCGTCGTCGATTCCGCTCGGCCCGTTCTTCTGGGCCACACGCGACCGCACGCTGGTGCAGGCCATGCTGCTGTATTGGCGCGTGCTCGACGTCGAAGAAGACCGCCGGTTCACGCTGATGCTGCCGGTGTTCGCCTCGTTGTGTGAGCCCGACAGCAAGTGGTTCGTCGGCACCTTCGGCTTGTGGGGCAGCCACGAAGATGCCGTGGGCACCGCCGGCTACGTTGGGCCGTACTTCTACCGCCGCGACCGCGACCGCGAGCAGGACGTGCTCTTCCCCATCTATTGGCACTTGCGTGAGACCCAAGGCGAGCTGGCGAAAGAGACGTTCATTCTGCTGAACGCCTACCGCTTCAAAGACCACCGCAGCACCGACTTCGGATTCGCCCCGCTGTACTTTGCCCACCGAGGCGCCTCCGGTGACTTCTTCGACATCACCCCGGTGTTCGCCCGTTGGGGCGGGCCCACCGTCGAGAACTATTGGTTCGCGCAAACCGTCGCCACCATTTCTGACCAGGGGTGGGAGGTCACGTCGCTGCCGTTTTACTTCGGCGAGCAACGGTTGGACGGCAACTACCATCACCTCATCCCGTTGGCGTTGACCTTCGTCTGGGGGGGCCCGTCGGCGGCAGGGCAAGCCGACAACCTCGTCGTCGGGCCCTACTTCAGCTTCTCCGATGACGTCGGCGAAGACTGGGGACTGGCGCCATTGTTCTTTGCGGGGTCGTCGCGGCAGTCGAACAGCGACATCAGCCTCTTTGGGCGCGTTTTGAAGCGGCGCAATGACCCGGGTGTCGGCGACGTGCAGCGGTCGTATTGGGCGGTGCCTCCTGCGCTCACCTTTCACTGGAGCGAAGAATCGGAGCAGTACGCCTCGTCGTCATGGTGGATCGGCCAGACCTTCATCAACAGCGCCACCGACGGCTGGCACGCGTGGAGTGTGCCGTTTTATTTTGGCGGGGCCAGCAACCGCCGCAGCTGGTGGACACGACTTCTTTTCAACAGTTCTTCAGGCGTCAAACTGAAGCAGTCGCCAACATCCGACGCTTCTGAACATGACGAATCGTTCGCCTACCGCTACGACTTGGTGCCGCCGCTGCTGTTTGCCCACGCCCAAAGCGGCGACGAACACCGGCTGTGGGCAGCACAGACCTATGCGTCGTGGTCGAAACACCAAACGCACATCGCGTCGTTTCCGTTCTGGGTGCACCAACGCGTGCGCGCGCCCGGCGACCCCGACGGCGTGCACCGGGTGTGGGCCGACCACGTCCCGCTGGCGTTGAACTTTCACTGGGGCAGCGACACCGACGACGAGGCGTACCACGTGGTGGGCCCCTACTACGACCTGCACTCCCCCCGCGGCGACCACGCCGGACTGCTGCCGGTGTTTGTCAAAGGCCACGATGTCGACGACGACAGCTCGTACTTGGTGATTCCGCCGTTGGCGTTTGCCCACTTCGCCGACCCCGCCGGTTCGCGCTCGGTGTTCTTGCAAACCACCTGGGCCGACGACGCCGACGGCACGTCGTTTGCGTCGATTCCGTTCTACTTTTCTCGTCGTCACCGCCTGGGTGGCGGGTATGACATCGTGCCACCGTTGCTGTTGGCCCGCGTCGAGAACGCCGAGCGCGACGTCTTCTGGTGGGGGCCTTACTACGACGTCGCCAGCTACGATGTGCGCAACGGTGGCCAGCAACGCAGCGACCGTGTCGACGACGGGCTCATCCGCCGCGACTACGGATTGTTGCCGTTCTTTGTCGGCGGCGACCGCCACGACGGGTCTTATTTGCTGACCCCGCTGGGGGGCATGTTGCGCGACAAAGAAGAACATTGGTGGTGGGTGGCCCAGACCTTCGGCGCCTTCGACGACCGACGCTGGTGGACCTTGTCGCTGCCCCTGTTGTTCGGCGCGGGCGACGAAAGCTCGGCCATGTGGGTGGCTCCGGCGTTGGCCTATTTTCACTTTCATGACGACGATGACGACGAGCATCTGACCGTCTTCGCCAACAACGTCTTGCGCCGTGATGCGCACGCCTACGACTACGCCAACATTCCTTTTGTCTTTCATGGCCGCGACGACCGCGGGCCGTACTACGACGTCGTGCCCCCGTTGTTGTTCGCGCGCTGGGGCAACGACGACGCTGAGGGCAAGGGCACCCACAACTGGTGGGCGCTGCAGACACTCCGTCTGCAAGACGAGACCTCCTCCATGTTGTGGAGCGTGCCGTTCTACTTCGGGGGCGATGAGGTGCACCCCGACGGCGAGACCAGTTGGTACCGCACCATCCCCTTGTTGGGATACGCCGCCTGGCACGACCGCGACTCCGACGCCTCCATCTGGGGGCCGCTGTTCAACTCCAAGAGCGCGTATGGCGAAGACTGGGGGTTCGCGCCGTTTTACGTCGAGGGCGAGGCCAAAGGCGGCACCACACCCATCACCCATTTGATGCGCGAGCATCTGCTGCCTGACTTTTTGGGCCACACGTTGTTCCCCACCTCCGGGCACCACTACCGCGCGGTGCCTCCACTGGCGTACCTGCACATCGGCGATGACGACGTCGAGAACACGTTCTTCGGCCCGTCGTATCTGCGGCACACCCGCACCGGCTGGGACATGGCGGTGTTGCCGTTTTTGTACTTCGGCGGCGAAACGTCTGAGCACAGCGAAGACGACTTCGCCTACCACATCGTGCCGCCGCTGCTGTCGGGTCACCTGCGCATCGAGAACAGCAGCTTCACGTTGCTGGGCCCGTTCTACAACCTCGACATCGACGACGACGAGATCGGCCGCCACACCGGGTTGTTGCCCTTCTTTGTCAGCGGCGAAAACAAAGACGGGCACTACTTGTTCGGCCCCGGCTTTGGCCGCTTCGGCGACGCCGACAGCGACACCATGTTCGCGCTGCAGTCGTACTTGCACCGCTCGCCTACGTCGTGGCGCGCGGGGGTGCTGCCCTTTTACGCCGGCGACGCCGCGTTGCGCGACGGCAAGGTCGTGCACGAACAACACGCCATCTTTCCGCTGCTGACGACTTGGAGCCGTTCGCCGACGTCGTTCTCGTTGTTGGCCGGCAACGTGTTGTGGATGGACGACGTCGAGGGCTTCGACTTCGCCTTGTTGCCGGGGTTTGGCTGGAGCACGACGCGGGCGGGTGGGTTGTCGCCGTTGACGCGATGGCTGCGCACCTCGGGCGGGCAAGGCTGGCTGCAGCCGGCGAAGGGGCCGAGCCTGTTTGTGTGGCATCCCCTGGGGTTTTTCTACGACGACGACGTGCACAGCCGGTGGTTGTTGGGGCCGCACTACCGCTTCGCCACAGAGCACGACGGTGCGCTGGCGTCGTTGCACCACGGCGTGGTGCCGCTGTGGTTTCACCATGAAGCGGCCAACGGCGATTACGCCCATGTGTTTCCGCCGTTGCTGTCGGCGTTTTGGGGCACAGCGTCTTCGGCTCGCGGCTGGCTCGGCCCCTTCGCCATGGCGTCGACGACGACCGACGGAGAGGCATCGACGGCGATGACGGTGGCCCCGTTTTACGCCGGCATGTGGGCCGATGACGTCAATGGCGACGGCGTGGTCGTCGATGACACCATGGTGGCGTGGGCGAAGCGGCTGACGTTTGGTTTCTTTGGTGAACGCAATGAAGCCGTCGACGTGCACGTCATTCCGCCGTTGTTGACCGCCTATGTGTCGAACCCGACCTCCACCCGCTTCATTGCCGGGCCGGCCTATGGGGCCTTTGACGACGAGGGCAGCCATTGGGGAGCGTTGCCGTTTTTCTTCCACGGTCGCACCGCCGATGGCGGGTTCTATGACATCGCCCCTCCGCTGTTGTTTGCGTCGTTCGGCGAAGACGCGCCGCACCACAAGACGCACACGTTGTGGGCACTGCAGACCTACTACGAGAACCGGGAGACGACGACGAAGTCGACGTCGACGTTGTGGAGCCTGCCCTTTTGGCTGTCGCAAACCGTCACCCACACCGTCGGTGACGACGTGCACAGCGAGGGGTACCGCATCTTGCCGCCGCTTCTGAGCGGGCACTGGTTCAACGAGCGTGAAGGCAAGCGGTTCACGGCCATCGCCCCCCCGGTGTACGCCGCCTACGACGACGACGACAGCGCATGGACGTTGGCGCTGACCTATTTCTCCACCACCGACAAAACCACCGGCGACTACACCCGCAGCGTGTTGCCCGTGTACTTCGGCGGCAAAGACGGTGACGACGAGTGGGAGGTGTTTTTGCCGGTGTACGGCGCCTGGCGCGACGCCACCAGCCAGACGCGCTTTTTGCTGTCGGCCTTCGAACACGAAGACATCAACGGCGACCACACCCGTGGCATCTTGCCGTTCTTTTACCAACACCAATGGGGCGAAGACTGGCTGACCATGGCCACGCCGTTCTACTGGACGTGGGGCACCAAGACCCGCTCCCACACACTGTTCTTGCCGACGCTGACCTACGGCTCCGTCATCGGCGAAGAGCAGTTTCTCATCGCGCCGCTCGTCTACCACAACGCCACGCCGCACGTGGGCACCACCATTGTCTTCCCTTTCTTCTGGCGGTTCTTCGACCAGGACGGCCACGTCACCACCGCGGCCGCCTTGTGGTGGGACATCGCCTGGGCCCAACACAAAAAGCGGCTGCGGCTGGCCCCCGGCTACCTGCACCTCGAAGACGAAGAAGAAGACTTCTTCATGGCAGGGCCCATCGCCTGGTCGGTGGGCAAAGAAACCGTCGGCGAGGGCGACGACGAACGTCCGTCGTCGTGGTCGTTTCACGTGTTCCCGTTCTTCGGGGTCAGCAGCTACCACCCCGACCACCTCAAGTGGCGGGTGTTGTTGTTCGCCTTCGGCTACGAGCGCGAGGGCGACGTCGAGCAGTACATGATCTTCGGCAGCAAAACGGAGCCCAGCAAGGTGGCGTCGCCCTCACCGACGTCGGCGCGCACGCTCCCTCGACGACGGCGCCACGCCACCAATGCTACGACGTCGTCACCGCTGGCCACAGGCCGCGTGCCAACCACCATCCGCAGGCGCCAGCCGCCAAGCAGGTGACCAAGGTGACGACGAGGTACACCACGCCCCGTTGCACCTGCCCCTCCTGCAACATCCGCAGGGCCTCCAGGTTGAACGTCGAATACGTCGTGAAACCACCGCACAGGCCCGTGGTGAGCATCAGACGTGTCGCTGTGCCTGGCCCCGTCGGCGACGACAGCGTCCACACCGTGAGCATCGCCAACAACAACGAACCGACGGCGTTGGCGGCAAACGTGCCCCACGGTGCGTGGTCGCGAAGGGCGAGAGACAGGGCGTAGCGGGCGACGCTGCCCACGGCGCCTCCGATGGCGACGGCGACGAAGTTCATGGGCGCAGGGTAGACGCTTGCCGCGCCCTGCACCAGCCGCATGCAGACGTGCGGCGTCGCCTTGAGCTGCAAGTGACGCAAACCGGCCTTTTCAGATGCGCTGCGGCTTCTGCCTGTTACCGTCGGCGCATGCAGGAGCTGAGCGCCCCCAACCGAGTCTGTGGCAAGCGCAGTCGCGCTTGGCGTCGACGACGCTCGACGTGGATGCTGTGTGTCTTGCTGTCGGCGCAGCTTGCGTTGCCCGCCCTTGCTGCTCCTCCGCCGCGGCTGCACCCGGTCGGTGACGTGGTGCAGGCCCATGCCGGCCAACGTCATGCGCAAAAGGAGCTGGTGGGCCCCAAGCGGGATGTTCGCATCGACGCCCCTGACGACGACGAAGACGTCGCCCCCGAGCCCGCCACCGTCGACACCCGGCGCGCAGAGCGGTTCTTCTCCGAGGTGCTGCTGGCCGATCCCAACGAGGTGTTCACGGGCATCGACGTGCAAGGCCAAGACGTTGCCGTGATCAGCGAAGGGGGGGTGGTGCACACCGCCACCGACGGGGGCGTGCGCTTTCATCGGGTGCCGTTCGGCGACGTCGAGTGGATGCCGCAGTTTGCCCAGTCGCCACGCTCGGCGCTGAACATCGTGTTGGGCACGTCGGTGGTCATCCCCGGCCGCACCGCCGCAGCCGACCTCATTCGGCGCCCGCCCCCCACGCGAACCACCCGCGAAGACCACCACCCCGACGACCACCGCGCGGTGTTTTCCAACATTCTCGACTACGGACGCGTCGGCCGCGGCATCTGGCTGGGCTACGGCAACAACATGCACTTCAAGCATTCGCCGTCGGTGCTCTTCACCTTCGACCAAGAAACCGGTGTCGACTTTCTCGAGGGCGGCGCCGCCGAAACCAACCCCGCCTTCTGGACGTCCCCGTGGGTGCGCGGCCTCCCCCGTGCGGACTATTGGGTCGCCAAAGGCGACGCCAGCATCAACCCCTACCTCGTGCCCAACTCGGCGAAGCACCTCTACCGCGCCCTGCTGTTCGCCCCCGCCAAAGAGCACGGCAAGGGCACCGTCCTCTTCCATCCTCGTCGACGAGGTGAACTGTACGCCCTCACCGAACAAGGCGTGTTCAAGTCGATCGACCACGGCACCACCTTCCACTCCGTCTTTCGCGCCCCGCAAGAGCGCTGCTGCAGCAGCGGCGGCTTCAGCGAAGACGGCAGCCTCTACGTCGTCGGGCAGAGCAGCCTGTTCATCAGCACCGACGGCGAGACCTTTGTTCCCCACGGCGACCTGCGGCCGGGCACCCACCTCGAAAAGCGCACCAACGCCAGTGGCTCTGTGTTGCTCGAGATGAACCGCCACACCGCCGTGCTCGTCGACGAAGACGTGCAGAAGGTTCGGCTGCGGGGTGAAGACGCTGTGCTCCTCGGCATTGTCGACGACGTCGACCGCCCATCGCCCTTCGGTCGCGACGAACCCCCAGGCCCGCTCGTCGCCACGCGCTCGGGCCTCCGCTACGTCGACGACGACCGCAAGTTGCAGCCCATCGGCGGCGACTTCGTCGGCCGTGAAGCCGTCGATGGGCTCGTGCACGACCGGCACGATGCGTCACATGTCGTCGTGGCCATGGGCCAACAGCTTCTCGAAAGCTGGGATGGCGCCCACACCTTCACCCCCATCGCCAAGGCCCCCGGCAAGGTGTTGGGGCTGCGTCCCGACGAGCACACCTCTGGCTCGGTGTTCGTGCTGACCCGCAAGGCGCTCTTTCGCCTCGGCTCTGAGGCGCCCGCCGTCGCCGACTACGCCGTGGTCTCCATGCTCCGACGGGCGTTGCGCACCGAACCGCCTTTGCGCGAGGTGCTGCGGGCCTCCTACGACCGCATGGTGCCGACGGTGCCCACGCGCATCGAATACAAAGGGCTGTTCCCCAAAGTGAAGCTCGTCGTCGGTGGCATCCACGCCCCTGCACAGGCCGACCTCTTCGCCGACTTCATCTCGGCGGCCTCCCGGCAGACGCTGTCGGCGGGCGACCTCGGTGAGAGCACCGGCGACGCCGACGCCGCCACCTTCATTCGCACCATGACCCGCAACCAGGCCTTCGGCGGCGTGTTGCTCAGCTGGGACTTCCGCAACTTCATGCTTCCGCCGTCGCTGTCGCGCCGCACCCGCGAGGCCAAGAAGGCATTCAAGAAGGTCGAGTCTGACGTGCGGCACATCTTTCTCACCCGCCGCGGCCTGATGCGCGAGATGGCCTTCACGCCCCCCGTCGACGTCGTCTCTCAACTCAACCTCACCCTGCGCATCGACGAGCTCACCGCCAAGTTGCACGCGCTCAGCGGCCTCTATGAAGACACGGGCTCTTTTGTGCCGAAGGCGTTGCGCAAACATGTGCATGGCCTCGGCGACGTTCCCGCGCTGCTCGACGCCTCCGCCGACCACTTCGTTGTCGACGAAGCGCAGCAGGCCGGCCGCAAGCTGCGCGCCCAGTTTCGCAGTGCGCTTCCTGTGGTGCAGCTGTCGGGCGGGGTGTGGGCCACGCAGATGCAAGAAGAGCTGCAAAACTATGAGTTGCTCGGCGGCGACCGCCCCTGGATCCGCCGCAGCGCCTATTCGTACCTCGCCGACGTGCACCTGCAGGCGGTGTGGGACCTCAAGCGTCTGGTGTTCAGCGTGCAAGAACTCAACGTGGTGCGGCTCAACCACATCCGTCGCATCGTGCACATGGACGTCCTTGAAGCCCACTTTCAGCGCATGCGTCTGCAGGCCGAGCTGGAGACGTCTCGTCGTCACCGGGGGCTGCAGCGCATGATGCTCGAGCTTGAGGTCGAACGTCTGCAAAAAGAAGTCGACGCCCTCACCGGCCACGCCCTCGACGCCGAACTCGCGCGCGCGTCGTCGACGCCGTCGCGTTTGTTTCATGCCGCGTCGGCATCATCCCCTTCACCTGCTGTGTCGTCGTCGTCGTCGTCGCAGCCTCGCAATGCGCCACTGGCGCCCCTCCAGGAGACCCCATGACCCTCCGCTTCTCATTGTCGTTGGCCAGCATGTTGTGCTGCGCCGCTGCGTTGTTGACGACGAGCCCTGCGCTCGCCAAATCCCGCTCCAAGGTGCAAGCCGAGCTCGAGGCCATCAAAGCCCTCGAGCCCACCGTCGAAGAAACCCAACGGCGCGCGCTGGAGTTCTTTCAAGTGCACCCCGACAAGGTCAACGCCATGCGGGCGGGCGCGTCGTGGAAGAACATCGTGCCCTACTTCGAGGTCACCGGCGGCGGCTCGGCGGCGGGCATCAGCGAGACCACGCTCCTCGATGAATACCAGCGCATCGACCCCGAACTCTCCGTCGAAGACAACTTGCCGTGGGTGAAACGGGGGTCGACAGGCCAAGCCGGCGACGTGCGCGTGCGCCTGTCGTGGAACCTCCCCCGCCTGATGTTCAACCCCGAAGAACTCGACGTGTCGTCGCTGATGGTGGCGCAAAAAGACGTCATCTCCACCATCACCCAGCTCTATTATGAGCGTCGGCGCCTGCAGCTGTCGCTGCTCGCCAACCCTCCCGACGACCCTGCCGCGCGGCTGACGTTGGAGATGCGCATCGAAGAACTCACCGCACGCCTGTCGGGCATGACGGGGGGCTGGTTTCAAGCTGAACTCGACGCTGCGCTCGCCGAGCCCGAGGGCGAAGACAACGAAGAGGCCGAAGACGAATGACGACGCCCCACGACGCTCCCTCCTCAGCCATGCACCCCGGCCGTTGGCGCATCAGCGTGCCCAAGGTGGTGTTTGGACCTCGACACCGGTGGTGGGTCATGGCCGCCGCCATGGTGTTGACGGTGTGGGTGGCGTGGTTTGCGACGTCGACGCCACGTGCCGTCGACATTGAATGCACTGGGGCCGATTGCGCCGTCGTCGAACAGCGGTTTGGCAAGACGGTGTCGACCGTGTCGTCTGCGGCTGAAGCTTGCCAACGCATGCGCCAAATCTTTGGCAAGCGCAGCACCTACAGCCGTCAGGCGTGCCGCACGCTCGACGGCCGCACGACGTCGTCGCCGCCGTTTGCGACGTCCTATGACACGGGCACCGTCGCCTGGGGGTTGGCCTTGCTGTTGCTGTTGGCCCTGCCACTGGGCAGCTGGGCCTACGCCATGCGCACCGTCAGTGTGGCGGTCGTCGGCGACACGGCCGAGATTCGCCGTCGGGTGTTTGGCTTCTCCCGCTCCCTCGACGCCGTCGCCCTCGACGACATCCAAGGCCTCGCCGTCGACGGCGATCTTCCCACGTTGTCGCTGCAACTGCACAGCGACACCCGCGTTCTCTTTCGCGGCCACCTGCGCGACGTCGACGTGCAGAAGCTCGCGCAGCTGCTGCGCGTGGAGCCCCCATGACGTTGTTGCGTTTTCTCTGTTTGCTCCTGCTGTTGGCGATGGTCGCCAGCTGTGCCACGACGACGGCGACGCGCGCCCACGACGGCATGCTTGTCGACCCTCTCATGAAACGGGCCGAGCCCATCGCCGTGCACGCCGGGCAGGTGTGGGTCATCGATGTCTGTGCCTCGTGGTCGACGCCGTGTCTCGTCAACGCCCGGGTGATGTCTGAAGTGTGTGAGGTGCTTTGCGACCGCGCCGATGTGTGGGTGGCGAGCATCCTTCTCGACGACGACACCTCCCAAGACGGCGTGCGCATCTACCGCGAGTCGATGGGGGTGCGCCAGCAGGTGGCCACAGCCGACGACGCCTTGCGAGAAGGCGGATCTGTGCTCGGGCCGTTGGGGAACATCCCACGGCTGGTGATTGTTGATGCAGACGGCCAGATCGTCGAAGACATCACCGGCGGCACCCTCAACGCGCCCGCGGTCATCCGCCGGGTGTATGACGTGCTCGGCGAAGACCCCGCGCCGTGAGACAGACGGCTGAAGTCGAGCCGCAGGTGCGGCAGCGTCGACGGCGACGGTTGCAAACGTTAGGTTCAAGCATGTCTTCGCCTGCCGCCCAACAGCTGAAGCAGACCTTTCGCAGCGGACGCGCCATCCTGCTGGCCGCCGCCTTGTGCGAGAGCGCCGTCGCCGCCGTCGTGGCGCTGGGCGTGGCCGCCGCCATCGTCGCTGTCGTCGTCGAGCACGCCGCCTACACCGCCGACTTGCGCACGCTGTTGCAGCTGCTGCTCTTTGGCGCCCCCGTCGCCGCCGTCGTCGCGGTGGTGGGTTGGCGGCTGCGCCACCTCGGCGCCGACGTCAGCGTCGCCGCCCAGCTCGAAGAGGCCGCCGACCGTCGAGGCGTCTCCCTGCAAGACGACTTGCGCACGGCCGCCGACTTTTTGGCCGAACGTGAGCATGACGTCGAACGCCGCGGATCCGGCGAGCTCAAAGAAGCGCACCTGGTGCTCACCGCCAAGCGGGTGCGCGACAGCGGCGCCTTGTATTCGCTGCCTGCCGTCGGGCTGCAGACAGCGCTGCCCACCCTCACCGTCGGCTTCTTCGCCTTCTTGGCCGCCGGGCTTGGGGTGGGGCTGTGGGGCGACGCTTGGGCCGACCGCTTGCACCGCATCCTCGACGACGACGCCGCTCAACAGCAGCTGCGGGCCCAAGCGCGAACCGCGCTTCCCGTCGTGCGCGACTTGAAGTTGACGCTGGTGTACCCCTCTTACCAACACCGGCCCGACGAACACGTCGACGGCGCCAGTGGCTCTTTGCTCGTGCCAAAAGGCACCCGCGTCACCGTCGTCGGCACTGCCGACCGCGCCTTTGCATCCGCGTCCGTCCTCGTCGGAGACGCCGTCATCACCGCCGAGCAGCAAGGTGAGCGTGGCGTTTCGGCCTCGTTTGTCGTCGACGCCGAAGGCGAATACCGCTTTCGCCTCAAGACCGCCGCGGGCGAGGTGGCCACCGACCCCTACGGCCACCGCATTCAACTGCAGCTCGACGAAGCCCCCAAGGTCGACCTCAAAGACGACGCCTTTGAAGCGGCACGCAAAGCACGCGCCAAGGCCGAAGCCGCCGACGCCAAACAGAAAGACCCGTTGGCCCCTGTGTTGCCCACCGTCGACAGCGCCCGTTTCGACGACGAACGCGTGGTGCAACTGAACGAGGAGATCGACGTCCAGGCCGACGCCACCGACGACTTTGGCCTCACCGCCTTCAAACTGTCGGTGTTGGTGGGCGACGCCGACGACGCCACCACCAAGGTGATGCTGAAGTTGCCGCGGCCCCTCGCCAAGATGCACGCCAACACCACGTTCACGCCTGAAGAGATGGGCGCGCGCCCGGGCGACATCCTGGTGATGACCGTGATGGCCCTCGACAACGACGACGTCACCGGCCCCAACATCGGTCGCTCCGTGAGCCGCACGTATCGTGTGTTCTCAGCCACCCAACACCACCGCGAACTCATCGAACGCCAACAAGAGCTGCTCGACGCCATGGTCGACGCCCTGGCCTTCGACCTCACCACGCCGGTGCCCAGCCGCAAAGTGAAGCGCAAAGACGTCCCCGCCCACCTTGAGCACCTCCTGCAGGCGCTCAAGCTGCACCAGCGATCGCAGCGGCTGCTCAGCGAGGTCACGTCGGCGCTGCTGCAAGACGAACTGCGGCCCAAAGGCGTGTATGAGGCGCTGAGCAACATGCGCGACGACCTGCGGCCGCTGCTGCGCAGCCAACGCCGCCTCACCGAGACCGTGGGCAAAAACGTCGACGAGGGCAAACCCATTGCAGCCTTCAACTGGCGTCGGCTGTCGGCCACGCAAAACGAACGCATTCGCAAAGTCGAACGCCACGTGCTGTACCTCGAAGACCTTTTGAACCAGCAGCGCCTCGACGAGGTGAAGCAGCTTTCAGACGAGCTCACCGCCAGCCAAGAGCGCCTCAAAGAGCTGATGAAGCAATACAAGGAGTCGGGCAGCGAGGCCGACCGCAAAAAGCTCCTCGAAGAGATGAAGCGCATGCGCGAGAAAATGAGCGAGCTCATGCAGCGCATGGCCGAGCTGCGCAAAGACGTCCCCGACCAGTACCTCAACCATGAGGCGTTTGAGACGTCGAAGATGCAAGACACAGCGCAAACCCTCGACGACATGCTCGAACAGGGCGACCTCGACAAGGCCCTCGAGGCCATGGAGAACATGCTGCAGCAGAGCAAACAACTGCAGCAGGAGCTCGACGACAGCCGCCAAGAATACGGCACCGATGAATATTCCGAACAACGCGAACAGATGGAGCAGTTCGCCGATGAGTTGGGCGCGCTCGAACAGGCCCAGCAAGAGCTCGTCGAGAAAACGCAACGCATGATGCAAAGCGCGCAGCGCGAAGCCGAGCGCAAGATGAAGGGCGCCTTTCAAGAGAAGCTCAAAGACATCATCGCTGAGGTCAAAGCCGCCCAACAAACAGCCCACAAAATCGCCCCGCAAACCCTCGGCTTCAACGACGTCGACACCCTCGAAAATGCCAAAGCCCGCCTGCAAGAAGTGCTCGACGCCCTCGACCTCAACGACGTCGAAGAGGCCATGCTCGCCGCCGAGAAGGCCGAGATGCGCCTCGGCGACCTGCACAACCGCCACAAGAGTTCGTCGTTCATGCGCGACCTGGGCTTCGGCGGCCAGAGCAACGCCAACGTCGCCCAAATGCAAAAAACGCAAGAGCACGCCGAAAAGGCCAGGGAGCTCCTCGAGGAGCTGGTGCCCGAGCCCGCCGACATGCTCACCGAACCCCAACGCGAACAGCTGCAGCGCGACGCGCAAGCCCAACAAGAACTGCAAAAGCGTGCGCAAGAGCTCGCCCAGAAGATGCAGAAACTCGGCGAACAGATGCCGGTGTTCGGCCCCGACCACAAACAGAAGCTCTCTGAAGCCGGGCAACAGATGCGCCAAGCGCAGCGGGCCCTGGGCGACGAGGGGCTGCGCGAAGCACGTCGTCACCAAGAAGGCGCCAAACGCCGTCTGACGGAGTTGAAAGACGCCCTCGAGCAGATGGGGCAACAAGGTGGATCTGGCATGCCCATGGCGTTGCCCTCCCCTGGTGCGCAAGGCCAAGGCCAGGGCGACGGACGTCGTCACAAAGACGACAAGGTCGAGATTCCCGACGCCGACGACTACCGCGTGCCCGACGCCTTCCGCAAAGACATCCTCGACGCCATGCGCGAAGAACCGCCGACGGAGTGGAAGGGCGAGGTCAAGAAGTACTACGAGGACTTGGTGCGATGACCACGAGCACACGCTTTTGCACACGGCTCTTGCCCGTCGTCTTGGCCACGGCGTTGTCGATGCTGGCCACGTCGACGACGGCGGAGCCAGCGCTGCGCCCGGCCGACGTCGGGCCGCTTTTGCAGCAAGGCCACCGCGCCCTCGATGAGTGGCGGCTGCAAGACGCCCGTGCCATCGCGGTGCGTCTGTCGGAGGGCTTGCCCGACGTGCCCGCCGTGCAAGAGCTTGTGGGGCGGGTGAAGTTTCACGAGGGCGATTTTGAAGGGGCCGTGCAGCTGCTGCGGCGGGCGTCTGAAGGCGGCGCCATCTCGGCCCATCTCGACCTGGCCGAGTCGACGTACAAAGAGACGCAACACAGCGTGACCTTCGAGAGCGAGCACTTCGTGTTGCGGGTGCCCAAGGGCAAAGACGAGGTGTTGCAGGGTCCGGCGTTGATGGCGCTGGAGAAGTCGTACGACGCCGTCACCGACGCTTTCGACTACCGGCCGCAAGGCAAGATTGCCGTCGACGTGTTGCACGACGCTCGTGGCTTGGCGCAGTTGTCGTCGTTGACGGTGAAAGAGATCGAGACGTCGGGCACCATCGCGTTGTGCAAGTACAACCGGCTGATGATCACCTCGCCGAAGGCGTTGGCCCGTGGCTACGGCTGGCTCGACACGTTGGCCCACGAGTTCATTCACCTCGTCATCAGCGAAAAGAGCCACAACGAAGTGCCCATCTGGTTGCACGAGGGCCTCGCCAAGTACAGCGAGTCGTTGTGGCGAGGCCAGCCCGGCTTGGCGTTGCAGCCGGCATCAGAGGCACTGCTCGCCGACGCCCTCAAGAAGAAGAAGCTCATCACCTTCGAGCAGATGCATCCGTCGATGGCCAAGCTTCCCAGCCAGAACGACACTGCATTGGCCTTTGCTGAAGTGTTCACCGTCATTGAGTTCTTGCATGCCAAGCCGCGCAAAGCCGGCGGCAAGACCCGCAAGGGATACGACGTCACCAACGCCCTCATCGACGGGCTCCGCGACGGCAAAAGCATGGACCGCGCGCTCAAGCGCGCCAGCGGCTTCACGCTGGCGTCGATGCAAAAGGCATGGAAACGCTACCTGAAGAAGCGCAAGTTCAAGCTGGTGCCGGGCGCGCAGCCGAAAAAACTGAAGTTTGTGCGCGATGCTCGACGACGCGCCACTGAAGTCGACGACGACGATGACGAAGCCGCGCAAGACGAAGCCAAAGGCAAAAAGGGAGCGCGGTTTGTGCGGTTGGGCAACCTCATGCGTCGACGGGGACACAAAGAAGCCGCCCTCGTCGAATACGAAAAAGCGCTCGCCCGCCAAACGTTGCCGTCGCCCATGTTGCTCAACCGCGTGGCCCAGATGTACCTCGACCAGGGCCGCACCAAGCCCGCGCACAAGCTGTTGCGCAAGGCGGTGCGGGTGGTGCCGGACGATCCCCAGACCCACGTGCTCCTCGGACGGCGGGCCCTGCTCGACAACGAACACCAAGCCGCCGAGCGGCACTACCGACGGGCCACATGGGAAAACCCGTTTCACCCCGAGGTGTACATGGCCTTCGTGCAAATCGGCGAGGCCACCAAAGACGACGCACTCGTCGACGAAGGGCGCAAAGCGCTGCGCCTGCTGCAACAACAGGCGTCGGGTGCAGAGCCGGCGCTGAAGACGTTTGGCACCATCAGCATCACGTCGGCGCCGTGGGGGCAGGTGATCGTCGACGGGCGTGCTCTGCACCGCACCACGCCGCTCACCGACCACAAACTCAGCCCAGGCCGTCACGTGGTGCGGGTGGAGTCGTCGACGTCGAACGAAGCCGCCGTGCTCGAGATCGACGTCAAAGAAGGGGCCGCGCAACGCCACCAGCTGACATTGAAGCGCCGCAGCGACGACGACGAGCGCGCCTATGCCGCATTGCTGCGGGCCCAACACCAAGATGCACAAGAGCGCGCGGCCAAGGCCCGCAAAGAAGAGCACCTCGACCGTGGACTCACCGGCATCCCCTTTGCCGACTTTGAGCAGGCCGTGCGTCGCATCGAAGACCTCATTGACGGCGGCAAGTCGTACCAAGCCCACCTCGACGTCAAACGGCTGCTGCAACAGCTCGACGACGAGGTCGAAGACAACGCCTACCAACGCCAGTGGTTGTTGGTGCTCGAAGTCGACACCTTGCACGCCCAACGTCGTCACAAAGAAGCCGTCGCCCGCGTCATGGCCAAAGACGACAAGACGCTGTCGCGGCTGCCGCTCGGCCATGTGCGTCGGCTGTACGACAAGGGGTTGGCGTCGTTTCGCGAGGAGGCCACGCCGGAGCAAGTCGTCGAGCTTGCCCAACAATGCGCAGACGCCGCCAAGCAGGGGCCGGCCCCTGAGATGGCGGCGACGTGTTTGCTGCGTGCCTTGCAGCACCTGGAGTCGGTGCATCAAGTCGAACTGAATGAACTGCCAGCCACCCAGCTGTTGCAGCTGGCCCGCGACGACGATCCGCAGACGACGCCGTGGCTCGTCGAGGCGGTGCGCGCCCTTTTGCAGAACCACGCCAAGACCCAGCAGGCGGGCGTGAAGGCCACGTTGTTGACGGTGAAACCGAGGGTGTTGGCGCTGGCATCGGACGACCCCGTCGTGCAGCTGGTGCAGGCCTCACTCCAGAACCTGCAATAACGCCAGTCGACGCGAACCGCTTTTTTTCGGCTCGCATCAGCACAACTCCGCCCCTTTTGTGCATTTGCCCATCAAACCGTCGGCATTTGCACCGATGGAGCCTGTGGAGGCAACCATGGGCCAGCATCAATTCACCCGACGACAGTTCGCTTTGGGGTCAGTCGCGTTGACCACGTTGGCGTCGACGCCCGCCTGGGCGCGCGGCGCTGGCGACGTCGTTCGCATCGGCATGACCAGCGCCATGGAGGGCCCCGCACGCGCGCTGGGGCAAGGCATGCGTGACGGTCTCTTGGCACACTTTGACGTCGTCAACCGTGCAGGCGGGGTTCATGGTCGACGGTTGGAGCTGGTGGTGCTCGACGACGGATACGAGCCGAAGCGCGCCGCCGCCAACATGCGCAAGCTCATCGACGAACACGACGTCTTCGCCGTGCTGGGCAACGCAGGGACACCCACAGCAGCGGTGACGGTGCCCATCGCCGTCGAGAAGAAGGTGCCGCTGTTCGGCGCCTTCACCGGCGCTGGGCTGCTGCGCAAACAGCCACCTGACCGCTACATCATCAACTACCGCGCGTCGTACGCACAGGAAACGTCGGCCATGGTCAACGGCGTCGTCGGCGAGCTCGGCATTCGCCCTGAGCAGATCGGCTTCTTCACGCAGAACGACGCCTATGGCAGCTCCGGGTACAACGGCGGCATCGCCGCGTTGCACAAGTTGGGTTTCTCTGACGCCAAGAAGCTTCCCCACGGCCGTTATGCCCGCAACACGTTGTTCGTCGAAGACGGACTCTCCCGCCTGATGGACCCCCGCCACGACGTGCGCGCGGTGATCATGGTGGGCGCCTACGCGCCTTGCGCGCAGATGATTCGGCTGGCGCGACAGCATCGTTTTCAAGCGTTGTGCATGAACGTCTCGTTTGTCGGCTCCAAGGCGCTGGCCAACGCCCTCGCCCCCAACACCCAAGGTGTCGTCGTCACGCAGGTCGTGCCGCACCCCACCCAACCCCTGCCAGCGTCAGAGGTGTTTCGCCGTGAAGTGGCGCCGAAGCAGCAGTCGTTCATCTCGTTCGAAGGCCACCTCGTCGCACGTGCGTTCGTCAACGGCCTCGAACAGGCGGGTCCGGGTGCAGACCGCGAGACGTGGATCGACGCCATGGAGCGTGGTGACGACTTCAAACTCGGCCTCGGCGACGGCGCGGTGCGCCCGTTGTCGTCGTCACAGCACCAAATCTCCCATCAGGTGTGGCCCACGGTGCTGCACAACGGAGCCTTTCGCGCCCTGGACGGCTGGTCGGCGCTGCGGAGAAACGGATGACCGACACCCACACGAGCCCAGAGGGGCAAGACCAGTTCATCGAAGCCGACATTCGCAAGGCCAGCGTCATCGCCGTCGGCCTCATCGGTGCGCTCACCGCTGCACTGTTGGCGCTGCAGGTGGTGTTCAACCTGCAGCTGGCCGAACTGCAAGATGCGGCGGTGGCCCCGTCGGCTGCAGTCGCCCAACTCGAAACCGCCGTCAGCGCCCTGCACGCCCGACAAACCAAGGTGGCGCTGACGACCAGCAGCGCAGACCTCGCGGCGGTGCCGTCGCGGGCGCCGTTGGAGCAGCGGTTCTCGTCGTCACTTGCCGCCATCGGCACGTTGAAGCCCGAGCACGACGCCAAGCTGCAGCAGGTGGCGCAGTCGTTTTTGCAGGTTGACACGTCGCTGTTTGCGAGCGCGCAACAGCAACACCAACTGCGTGAGCAGTTCGCCGTGCAGCAGTCGGCGGTCGAGGCCGAGCTGCGCGCGTTGGTGGAGTCGGCCAACGGCATCGCCGGCACGTCGCGCCTGAACACGGTGCTGTTGTTGCGTCGTCTGCGCGACAACTTGGGCAGCCGCCCCCTTGGCCGTGAGGTGGTGTTTGGCAACGGGCGCGCGCAGCAGGAGGCCGTGTCGCAAGTGGTGACGTCGGTGCTGCAGCTCGGCGTCCTCGTCGGCAAGGTGGGCATGGCGCCCCACAACGACGCCCTCAACGGCGTGCAAGCCAACGCCCTGCCGCAAAACCAGGCGGCGGCGATGGCGGCGTTCTCGGCGTGGCGAGACGTCGTCGACGATCCCACCGTGCTCGCCCGTCTGCAGACGCTGCAGGCCCAGTGGACGAAGGTGCAAGGCCAGGTGTCGGATCCGTCCTCGTCGACGTCGCTGGTGTCGTTGCGCCGCCAGATGCTGCGGCAACAACAGAACGCGGTGCAGGTGGCGCAAGCCGAAGCCAAGACCAACGCCGCCCTCAACGGATTGCTCGCCAACATCGAAGCCGACGTTGCGGCTGCGGTGACGTCGACGAAACAAGAAGTCAAAGCCGTCTCTTGGGCGTCGCGCGTGGCGCTGGCTGTGTTGTTCGTCGTCGGCGTCTTGGCCCTGCGCTCAAGCCGCCGTCGGGTGAACACCAGCGTCGTGGGCTTGCGCAAGCAAAACGAAGAACTCACCTCGCTGCGGGATTCGCTGCGCGACATCAACGCCAACCTTGAAGAACAGGTGGCGCAGCGCACCGCCGACCTCGTCGCTCGAGAGGCGTCGATGCGGCTCATCCTCGACAGCACGGGCGACGGGCTCGCCTACATCGACGCGCAAGGCGAAGTCGGCGCTGAAATCTCGGCGTCCATGGCGCGGTGGTTCGGCCACGTCGACGACGGGCAGAGCGTCGGGGCCTATTTGCACGCCGACGACAACGACGCCGCCAACACCGACCTTAGCTTTGAGCAGATCACCGACGGGTTCTTGCCGGCCGAACTGGCTGCCGACCAGATGCCCAACCGCATGGAACACGAGGGCGCCGTGTTGCGCCTTTCGTGGACGCCCATCTTCAAAGAAGACGACGCCTCCCAACTCGACGGCGTTCTGCTCGTCGTCAGCGACCAAACGGCCGCCGAAGAAAGCGAACGCGCCCAACGGCAAGCCGGCGAACTGCAAACGTCGGTGCGGCACATTCTGCAAGACCGACAGGGCTTTCTCTCGTTCTTGGACAACGCCGAAGCCCTGCTGCAAGACGTCATCGAGGGAGACCGCACCACCGCGATGCGGGCGTTGCACACCGTCAAAGGCAACTCCGCCATCATGGGCTTTGGCGACGTGGCCCGCTGCGCCCATCACATCGAAGACCACCTCACTGAGCGCGGCGAAGGCGGCGTCAACGAGGCCGAAGCGGCCGAATTGCGAGACACCTGGGCGGCCTCTCGCGCCCGAGTGGCTGACTTTCTCGACGTCGACAGCGCCATCTCGCTGTCGGAGTCGGACTTCACAGCGTTGCGTCAAGCCATCGTCGAGACGCTGCCCCACGACGTCTTGCGCCAGAAGCTCGACCGCCTCAAACACGTGCCCACCAGCAAATACCTGCGCCGGTTGGCCGAACAGGCCGAGGCCGTCGGCGAGCGGCTCGGACGCCCCGTGCAAGTCGACATCGAGGCCGACGACACCCGCGCTCCCAAGTCGGCATCGGCGTTCTTCTCATCGCTGGTGCATGTCATTCGCAATGCCATCGACCACGGCATCGAGCCCAAAGAGCAGCGCAAACAGAACGGCAAGTCGGAGTCGGGCAACCTCCGCCTGTGCAGCCACGCCGCCGACGACGGCACCCTGTGGATCGAGCTGCACGACGACGGCGCCGGCATCGACTGGTCAAAGCTGCGGGCCCGTGCTGAAGCACAGGGCCTGTCGGCCAGCAACGACGCCGATCTGCTCTTCGCCGATGGCTTGTCCACCCGCGACGAGGTCAGCGAGCTGTCGGGCCGTGGCGTGGGCTTGGCCGCCGTGCGCTCCACTGTCGACGAACTGCACGGCAGCATCGACGTGGTCAGCGAGCCGGGCAAAGGCACGGTGTTCCGCTTCAGCTTCCCCAAGTTGGCCAGCTGAGCGGGCCAGGCCCGTCTGCAACAAAAGGCGAAACCCGGGGTGACCCCAGGCATCTAGACATTGTGGAGCGGTGATTACGCTCCCTTCGTCGCTGTCTGCCCCCAGCGCGATTTTGCCTGCACAGCCGTCACTCGACGTCGCCATGCGGGCGTGGAGCGGGTAACGTGCTTGCTATGACCCCAGACCCTGACGCCGCCGATCCCAACCAAGCTCTGGTGCTTCCTGTGGAGCCCGTCATCGAAGACGGCCCCACCGAAGCCGACCGCCTGTTGGCCGAAGAAAGCGACGCCGAAGACGACGACGATCTTCTCGAAGGCGACGTGGTCGACATGTCCAAACCCGCTGTGGTCAAGCGCGACGCCATCACCCTCGCCAAAAAACAAGGCGAATGGGTCAAAGGCGACGCCGACAGCGGCTCCACCGCCAGCCGTGGCGTGGGCGACCTCTACCGCGCCTTCGTGCGCCAAGCCACCAGTGTGCAACGCCTCACCGAGGAGCAAGAACGCGCCTTGGGCCTCAAGGTGCGCGACCACGCCGACGCCGACGCCGCCAAAAAACTCGTCATCCACAACTTGCGGTTGGTCATCAAGATGGCCCACCAATACCGCCGCAACTGGACGAACATCATGGACCTCGTGCAGGAGGCCTCCGCCGGCATGGCCATCGCCTCCCAGCGGTGGGATCCAGACCAAGGCACCCGCTTTGGCACGTACGCCGTGTATTGGATGCGCGCCCAACTCACGCGCTTTTTGATGACCAACGGCCGCGTCATCCACACCGGCAACACCCGTGCTGGCCGCAAGCTGTACTTCCAATTGCCCCAGATCCGCCGCCGTCTCCTCGCCGACGGCAAAGAGCCCACCGCCTCGGCCATCGCCGAAGAGGTCGGCGAATCCATCGAAGAGGTCGAACGCATTTTGGCCCGCCTCGAAGGGCGTGAAGCCAGCCTCGACGCCCCCATCGGCTCCGGTGACGACGACGGCAGCAGCCTCGGCGACCTCATCGAAGGCGACGACAACGGCCCCGAAAACAACGCCGCCGAAGTCGAGATGGCCGACCTCATCAAAGGCCTCACCACCCGCTACGCCGCCACCATCGAAAACGAGCGCGACCGCGACATCTGGTTCGAGCACCTGATGAACCCCGACCCCACCTCCCTCGTCGAGTTGGGCAAGCGCTACGGCGTCAGCAAACAACGCATGGGACAGTTGGCGGTACGTCTCAAACGCGGCTTCCGCAGGCACGTCATCGACGAACTGGGCCCGGAGACCACGCTGAGTTGGCTCTTTCAAAACGACTAGGCTGGAGCGCCGGCGCGCAAGCGCGGGCATGCTCCGGCCTTTTACGTTCATTTGGACTGAGTGACGGCGCCGTCGTCTGCGTTGGTTGTCAGTCGTCATCGACCATTTGCGCCGCAAATGGTCGTCGGGCATTGCCCAGCAATGCCCCATGGTCGACGATGCCTGTTTCTCATCCTCACCGACGTCGTCACGTCGTCGTCAAACGGAGGTTTTGGGAGGCCCTGTCGAACGGCATCCTCGGCGTCGTGAGCCAGCATCATCGAACATATGCGGTGATGTGCCGACCAGCAGGTTCACCTGACGTCGTCCACCGCAAACGGTCGCTGGGCCGTTTGCAATCAAGGACTCCTCAAACAAAAAGACCCCGCCGGTGCGGGGTCGTTCTGCTTGTGTCGACGCCACGGCCCTATTCGATGACGCAGATGGCGTCGGGGTGCTTGATGCGCGGCAACACGCTCTCGACGACGCGAAAGGGGTGGTTCATCTTTTCGGCGCCGAGGTAGGCGACGGTGAGGTCTTGCGCGACAGCGAGGTCAAGGTTCTCGCGGCCGGTGGAGACCACCAACGCCATGTCTTTCTTCAGACGGTTGCTGCGAAACACGCCGTCGGAGCACAGCTTCTTCACCGTCTCGATCTCGAGCACGCCGGTCTTCTCGAAGATGCGGTGCATGGCCGAGTACAGACGGGGGGTGACGACGAGAGCGTAGGGGCCGAAGTGGTCGTTCTCGGTGAGGATCTCGGTGGCCTTCACGATGTTTTGGAAGGCGTTGCCGGGCTTGCTCCAATCGCCGAGCTTGAGGGTGTTGCGCCCGTCGCAGTTCACCAGGCCCTGCACACCGAGCTCTTCGTCGCCATAGAAGATGAGGTCGTCTTCACGTTGGCAGCAGAACACGGTGGCGCCGGCGGCGGCACTGACGTCGAGGGGCATGTTGTGCGCGCGGGCGGCCTCGAGGTCGCGCCAGTGCACCACGAAGTCTTTGTACAAAAGCGGGATGGACGAGAACGACCGGCTGTTGGCGTGCACCCGGGCGGTGTCTTTCTCGCCGACGAGGTCGACAGCGCCCATCTCGACGCCAGCGAACGTTTCGGTGGGCACCGTTTGCACGCCCGCCCCCAAGGGGCCGTAGAGGTCGATGAAGCGACGGCCGACCAAGGTGCGTCGCGCAACTTGGATGACGGTCTCGTTGATGTTCTGCCACTCCTCTTCTTTGAGGGGGTTCTCGCTGTGGCCGAGGTAGTCAGACATGGGGCACTCCTCGTCGACGTCGTCGACGACAAAATCGGGTCAGCTCTTCTTGGTGCGCAAGGAGCCGACGGTGAAATGGGCAGGCGACATGGGTCCGCGCAGGGTGGTTTGGCCTGCGTTTTCGGGCATGGGCGCCGCTTGCTGGGCGGCGGTGGGCATCGACGGCGTCGGGGCTGGTGCGGGTTCGGCAGGGCCTTTCGGCACCAAGCCGGCGCGCTCGTAGTGGGTGATGGGGCCGCGCACGAAGTGCTCCTCGCGCGTGTCGACCTCTTCCCACTCCTCCAGCTGCTCGTGATCCATCTCGTGAATCAGTCGCATGGCTTCGCTGACGTGCTCTTTTTCTTCTTTGGCGAGATGGCCAAAGAAGGCCTTCAAACGAGGGTCTTCCACCTCCGCGGCCATGTGCTCGTACTCAGAGATGGTGTCGAGCTCTCTGGCCAACACACTCCGAAGGAACTTCAGGTCACGTAGGGTCGTCATGCGCTCACCATAGAGATGCGCCGCTGCACCGTCAAGGCAATGAACGACATAAGCACCTGTTTTTAAAGAACTTTGCAGGTGATTCTCATCATCATTTTCACCTCAGAATGTGGTAGCAACGCCCTCAGGCAGCTGAGAGCGCAGCGCCATGCGCCGCTGACCGCCTGCAAGAGGGCCCCATGACCCAACTCGACCACTTCGAAAGCGCCTTTGCCGCCGCCAGCAAAGACGTCTTTCATCTGCACGAGCCCAGCCTGCGCAAGGTGTGCATCGTCACCGATCTCGACGCCGACGACGCCGCTGCCTTTGCCGACAAGGTCAAGCGCTTCCTCGACGTGCTCAACGTCAAAGGCGACGTCGACTGGCGGGTGCTCGGCAAGGCCGACTACGACGACGTCGGCCAACTGCTGGAGCTGGTGCTCGACGACAAACCCGATCTCATCTGCACCTACCGCAACCTCAACAACGACGAATTCGCCTTCCCTTACAGCTTGGGCGCGTACCTCAACGTCTTGGTGCGCCTCAGCAAGCCGCCCGTGTTGGTGCTGCCCCACCCCCGCAAAGAGAAGGGCTACAGCTGGACGGAGATCAACACCGACCGCGTCATGGTCGTCACCGACCACCTCACCGGCGACGAACGGCTGGTGAATTGGGGCGTGCACTTCACCGAAGACAAAGGCACGTTGTACCTCTCTCACGTCGAAGACGACGCCACCTTGCAGCGCTACCTCGACGTCATCGCGAAAATCCCCCAGCTGTCGAGCGACGTCGCCAACGAAAAGCTGAAAGCCCAGCTGCTCAAAGAGCCCACCGACTACATTCGCTCCTGCCAGAAGGTCATCCAAGATGCGGGCGTGCCCCTCACCGTCGAGGCCGTGGTGCGCACCGGCCACACCGTTGCCGACCACCGCCACCTCGTTGAAGAACGCGAAGTCGACCTGCTGGTGCTGCGCTCCCACGACGACGCCCACGAAGTCGCCATGCATGGCGTCGCCTACACCCTCACCGTCGAACTGACGGGCCTTCCCATGCTCCTGCTCTAGCTTTTTTTAAAGGGGGCGCAGGCGGGCCAATCCCCGCTTGGCCTTGGGAGAATCACGTCGTGATTCTCTGCCCCTCCCGAAGAGTTGCCAGGGGCAACTCCGTAGGTTTGGCGCAGCCAAACCCGAGTGCTGGCAAAGCCAGACACTCGCTCCCACCCCCCTCGCTTCGCGGCTCCCGCTGGTCGCTTGTGAGCGCGGCCGTCAACTAGGCCAACCGCTTCGACCGTGGACCTCCACTATGAACGTCGCTCCCTCCATCTTCTCGTATCTGTCGTCGACGGCACCCGCCCACGAGGCGGGCCACGCCCACTCGCCCGCGCAGCAGCTGACCGAGCCGGTCATCGCCAGCATGCAACATCCGCATGTGACGACGACGATGACCTACGGCTTCTCAGCGCTGCTCGTCGGCATGGTGTTGAGCTTGGCCCTCGAAGAAAAAATCCACGCCAAAAAGTCGCTCATCACCGGCGTGTTCGCCGCCATCGCGTTGTTCGCTGGCGTGGCCACCGACATCTTGCCGGGCAGCGTGTCGTTCATCTTTCTCGGTGAGCAGGTGACGCTGCCGGTGTTCATCCAAGGCGTCGACTGGAGCGTCATCACCATCATCCTGGCGTCGAGCTTGTTCGTCGACGTCACCAGCCGCTCGGGATTGTTCACCTCCATCGCCATTCGGCTGACCAAGCAGAGCGGAGGCGACCCCAAGAAGCTGTTGTGGCTCTACGGCATCATGACCGTCGTGTTCTCCGCCGTGCTCAACAACGTGACGGCGATGATCATTGTCGGCAGCCTCACCGGCGTGAGCCTCAAAAAGTTGGGCAAAGGCGACAAGCTGCTCGCGTTTCTCCTCGTCGAGGGATTGCTCACCAACATCGGCGGCTTGCTGACGCTCATCTCCAGCGTGCCCAACATCATCGTCGGCCAGGCCGCCGGCATCAGCTTCGTGCGCTTCTTCGTCGTGGCCAGCCCTTTTGTCGTGGTGGCCACCGTCATCACCCTCGTCATGGGCGCCAAACTCGGCGGCATCCAGAGCCTCGCCACCGACGACGAGAAAGCCGAAGCCGCCGACCTCGTCTCTGGGTTCGACGAGAACGACGGTGTGGAGTCGAAGACCTTCTTCATCTTCGCCTCCGTGATGTTCGTGTTGTTCATCTTGTGCATGGCGACGACGTCGGTGCTGCCGGTGCTCAAAGAACTCGACATGGGATACGTCGCGGCCGTCTTCGCCGTCATCATGATGGTGAAATACAAGTCGACCGTCGACGAATTCTACAAAGGCCTCGACTGGGACCTCATCGGCTTCTTCGTGTTTCTGTTTTGCGTCATCAACGTCATGGAACACGCCCAAGTGCTGCACCTCATTGGCGAAGGTTTGGCCCCCATCATCAACCTCGGCCCCAAAGCCGGCAGCGCCGCTCTGCTCATCGCGTCGGCAGCGTTCTCGTCGGTGACCGACAACATTCCCCTCGCCGCCATGCTCGCGAAGATCTTGGGTGGACTCCCAGAGCCCCCCGCCATGAGCATGTGGTGGAGCGTCGTCTTCGGCGCCAACCTCGGCGGCAACCTCACGCCCATCGGCTCGGCGTCGACGGTGGTGGCGGTGACGGTGATGCACCGCGCCGGCCTCAAGATGAGCTTTCTCGACTTTGTGAAGGCCGCGTTGCCATACGCTGTCGTGCAACTCGTGCTCGGCGTCGTCTACGTCGTCGTCTTGAGTGCCGTGTTGGCGGCGTAGGCAACAGCCGTCACAGCACTTTGCACGAACGCGCCAACATGTGTGACGCACACGCGCCGCCGCCCACCCGCCATCGACGTTGCGCCCGCCGCGAAAAGCCCTACCCTGCAGGCATGCGTGTTCATCTGCCATGTTTGTGGGCCGGCCTCGCGGCGACCCTCGCCGTACTGGGCGCGTCTTGCGTCCCCCCTGTCACGTCGACGCCCGATGCCGGCGGCGACATTCGCCCCGACGCAGGAGACCCCGCTCCTGACCGGGGCGTTGCCACAACACCCACCCGCGTCGACGACGTCGTTGCCGACGCGCTGGGCGTTCGTCAGACGCCTGCGCTGGCCGCTGCGGTGGTGGACGTCGACGGGGTTGTTTCTTGGGGCGCATCTGGCGCTCGTGTCGCGGGGCAAGCCGACCAAGTGACCGTCGATGACCCCTGGCACCTTGGCAGCAACACCAAGGCAATGACCGCGGTGCTGGCCGGGCGCCTCGTCGACCAAGGCGTCGTCGACTGGGACTTGGCCGTGCTGGATGTGTGGCCCCAGGCCGACGCCGGTTGGCAGAACGTGACCCTCGAAAAGCTGCTGCACCATCGCGGCGGGGCCAGCAGCAACCTCATCGCACAGCATCCCTCGCTGTGGTCGGCGCTGTGGCAAGAGCCTGACCCTTCCGCTGCACGGCACGCACTGCTCGAGGCCTTGTTGGCCCTCCCGCCCGACGAGACCGTCGACGACTTCGCCTACAGCAACGCCGGCTACATGATGGCGGGCGCCATGCTCGAACTGCGTGCCGACGCCACCTGGCGTGCCCTGATGCAACGTGACCTCTTTGACCCCCTGCAAATGACGGGATGCGGTTTCGGCCCACCGACGGGGGACGTCCCCCACGGGCACCGCATCTCCAACAATGCGCTGACCTCCGTCTCGCCGGGGCTTGAAGCCGACAACCCTGCCGGCTTGGGGCCGGCGGGCACGGTGCATTGCCCGCTCGACGACTGGGCCAAGTTCATCGCCGTGCACCTTCCCGGACATGCCCTGCCCGACGGCACCCCCTACCTCATGTCGACCACACTCGAACGATTGCACACGCCCACCGGCGATTACGCTGGCGGCTGGCTCGTCGCTGAGCGTCCGTGGGCGGCGCCGGAGGGCAATGGCGTCGTCCTCACGCACTCCGGCAGCAACACCATGTGGCTGTCGGTCGCGTGGGTGGCGCCGGAGCTGGGCCTTGCGTTTTTGGCGACGACGAATTCGGCCACAGCCGATGCCAGCGTGGCCACCGACACCGTCATCGGTGCGCTCATCGAGTCGACGTCGTCACAGTGAGGGGTCAGACTTAGGCGTCGCCTACGTCTCGCCCAGCACGCCGTCGACCATCTTCATCACGTCGTCAAACCGGAAGGGCTTGGTCAGCACCATGTCGACGCCGTGTTCTTTGACCTTCTCTTCATCGAGAGTCGCCCCCCAGCCCGTCACCAAGCCCACCTTCAGCGTCGGAAACCGGGCTTTGACGGCTTCAGCCACTTCGTAGCCACTCATGCCAGGCAAGCTGAGGTCGGTGAACACCAAGTCGAAACGGTGGTCGTCGAGCAATGAGAGTCCGTCGGGCCCCGTCTCGGCCACGAACACCTCATGGCCGCCGGTGGTGATGATGTCGGTGAGGATCTCGCGGATGTTTTCCTCGTCGTCGATGACCAACACCCGCGCCATGTCGCCGGGCAAATCGCGGGAGCCGAGCTCGCCGGCCTCTACGGTCGCTCCATCGCTGTCGCCGCTGACCATGGGCACACGCAACGTGAAGGTGGTGCCGGTGGCGCCGCCCTCTTGCACGTCGTCGACGGTGCGCGACGAGACCTCAATCTCGCCTTTGTGGCGCTGCATGATGCTGTAGCTCACCGACAAACCGAGGCCGGTGCCGGCGCTGCCTTTGGTGGTGAAAAACGGATCGAAGATGCGGGCTCTGACGTCGTCGGGGATGCCTTTGCCGGTGTCTTGCACCCGCAGCTCGACGAAACGTCCTGCGCGTCGTGCGCCCAAGGTGATGCGTCCGCCTTCGGGCATGGCGTCGACGGCGTTGTGCACCAAGTTGATGAGCACCTCCCGCAGCTCGTGCGGGTTGCCAATGAGTTGAGCCCCAGGCGTCATCTCGTCGTCGACGTGCATGTCGATGGGGCGCCCTTCGTGTGCCGGGCGCTCCTTCCATTTGGGGAGGGTGATGTCATAGACGTCGTCGAGGAGCTGACGCACCGGCGCATGCACAAAGTCGTCGGTGGCGTCTTGGCGGCCGATCTCCTGAATGCGCCGTACGGTCTCTGCCCCGTCGACGGCGGCACGTTCGATGACCTCGGCGTGCTTCAGCAGTTTCTCGTCGTGCAAGTGCTTTTTCAGCAGCTGGGCCCGCCCCAAGATGGCGCCGAGCACGTTGTTGAAGTCGTGGGCCACGCCAGCGGCAAGCTCGCCCAGCGCCTGCAGCTTTTCGTTCTGCACCAGCTTCTCTTGCGTCGTCTGCAAGTCGGTGAGGGCCTGGTTGCGCGCCTCAAAGAGGGCGGCGTTGCGCATGGCGATGGCGACGTGGGTCGACAACGAGCTCAACGCCTCCAACTCGGCCTGCTGCAGCGGAACATCGGCTTCGTACCCCAGGAGGATCCCCCCGACGGCGTTGCCTGTGAGCATGACGGGGATGGCGACGACGAGGCCAAAGCCCCCGGTGAACAACTGCGTGGTCATCGCCGGCAGGTCGCCTTGGTTCACGTATTCGGCGTTTTGCGACTCAGGATGCACCCGCTGCACCGGACGCCGCATCTCCTTGGCGGTGCCCAACAACGTTTGCGACGCCGGCAACGTGGGGGCGTTCTCCCAGACTTGGTCGTCGTCGAGCATCACCAACGGCATGAACCGCTGGCTGTCGTCGTCAAAGCGCGACAGCACCACCCGTCGTGGGCCGAAGAATCGGCGCACGCTGCGGGCGACGGTGCGAGCGACTTCCGACAACTCCAGCCGGCTGGCGACGGTGAGGGCGATCTCGTCGAGCGCCTTGAGCCGACGGATGATGTCGAGCTCCTTCTCGGTCATCTGCGCCTTCTCGACGGCGTTGCCCAGCTGGGTGGCGATCGACCGCAACAACGGCAGCTGTTCGGCCGCTGGCGCTTTGTCGGCAGCGGTGGCGATGAACACCACGCCAACGACGCGACGCTTGGCGCGCATGGGGATGGCGGTGACGGTCTTGAACCCCGACTTGCGAAACGCCGGAATGCGCACGCGCTCGTCGGAGGCGACGTCGTCGACGACGACGACCTCGCCGTCGCGCACCACCTGCGCCAACATGGCCGCGCTGTCAGAGGGGATGAGGTGCATGGCCGACGCCAAGTCGTCGCCGAGCCCCACCTGCGCACGCAGGTGCAAGAAGTGCCCGTCTCTCGTCGACAAGCAGATGCCCACGCCTTTGACGTCGAGCACCTCGCGCAGACGTTTGCAGCCGATGGCCAGGGTGTCGTCGATGCGGGCGGATTCGGCAATGGACTGCGCCAGCTCATTTTGCAGCGCCAGCTCTTCATTCATGCGAATGAGACGGGCCTCAAACCGCTTGCGCTCGGTGACGTCTTGCAAGATGCCCAGCGTCGCGTCTTCGCCATCGAATTGGATGTACGAAATGGACACCGCCGCATCGAAGGGCTCTGCCCCTCGACGGAGGGACTTGAACTCGTATCGGCTCTCGACCTCCTCACCCGCCTCCACCCGACGCACGCGTTCGTTGATGTAGGCCCGTGACTCGGGGGCGATGATGTCGTTGTCGACGGAGAACCCTGGGTGCAGGAGTTCTTCAGCTGGGATGTTCACCAATTCTTCAAACCGAGGGTTCACATAGGCGAACTGCTCGTTCTGCAAGATGTAGATGGCGTCGTTGGAGTTCTCGACGAGAACGCGAAACCGCTGTGCCGTCGCCTGGGTCTTCTCACGCAAGGCGATGGCGTCGACGACGTGGCGAATGGCGGCCATCAACGGTGGAATGTCACGCTCGTCGACGACGACGCCCACCTGGGCACCGCGCTCCATCACGGCAGTGCGGCGGGGGTCGCGTCCGTCGGCAAACAGCACCAGCACTTTGGGGGCCAGCTGACCGACCTCTTGCCAGCGGGCGGCCGACGCCTGCAGCACGTCGACGAGGTCACCGTCGACGCTGTCGGCCGACAGCACCCAGACCTTGGGGGCCGCTTTCATGTCTGCAAAGTCGGCGTGGGTGCCCACGTGCACATCCACGTCGCCAAACGCCTCTTTCAATGCGTCTTGCACCGCTTGCACCAGGTGCGCGGGATGCAGCTGCAAAAACAAAAAAGGAGCAGACACCACCACAGCCTCTCGTCGTCGTCCGTCAGACAAGACGCCATGCGGCCCGACGGTGGCAGCGAGTATAGGAGCCCTTGGTGGCGAAATGACAGTTCCCGGCCGCACAGCATCTGAATGAAGCGGTGCGTGCCATGGGGCTGGCAAGTTGGCGTCGTCGAGCGGTTTTGGTCATGATGCCTCTCATGTCCCTGCGGCCGTCCTCTGCCTTGCACCTCGTCGTGGATCTGCGACAGCACGCCTTCGCCGAAGGGGTGGTGGCGGCGCTGTTGGATGGCTTCGGCGGCGAGGCTGTCATGCGCGACCTCCTGCAGCAGGCGCATTTGTTTGGCGTCGGGCCGCGCCTCGAGACGGCCCAGCTGCAGGGCAGTCGAGGCTTGGCGTTGAGCTGGGTGGATCACCAGGGACGCCCGCTGCTCGACGACGTGGAGAGCTTGCCCCGCCGTCGACACCGGCGTCGCAAAGGCCGAGTGGCGCAGCACCGTCCAGACCGTCGACGGCAAGCGTCCGCCACCACCGCCGCCATTGAACACGACGACGAAGACGCCCAGGTGTTGCACATCGCAGGAGACGCACCGGCGTCCGCGCCGACGCCCCTGGCCGATGACCGCCAACAACGTTGGCTCGACGGCCAGGCCGCGCCCCTCGACGACGTCATCGCCCATCTGCAGCAGACCAAGCTGCCTCCGCGGGTGAAGATGCCAGCGCTGCGCACGCTCCACGGATGGCGCCAGGGATTGCGCATGACCCTCGGCCACGACGACGTCGCTGTCGACGGGCGCGAAGGGCTCCGCGCGTTGTGCAACGCAGTTGCCTTGGCCGGGCTGGTGCAGGAGCACGACTTTCACTCCGTCCGCATCCCGACGGTTCCACGCGCTGCAGGCACCACCATGTCGTCGTGGACGTTGGGCGGGTTCGACGCCGCCACCGTCGAACAATGGGCGCAGGCCGCCGCCCCTGAGGTGGGGCATTGCCTCGACGATGACGTCGTCACCGATCCCCTCGCCGCCGCGTTCGCCCACGTCGCCCACCCCGATGCCCTGCCCCCCCACCAGGTGCGCCAAGTCGGACGCGGTGCGCTCGGCGGCATTGGCGGCGACGCCTGGGTGTGGGTGCAAGGCGTCGTGTTGTCGCCCGACACCTCGTCTGCCGCTGTGCGGGTCACGACCCGGTTGCCGACGACACCGCCGTCACCGTTCACTCCGTTGCTGCAAGCCGGTGCGCGTCAAGTGCAAGTGACGCCGCATCCTGGACAAACCGCAGTCGACCTTAGCTGTGTCGTCGACGACGACAACGTCGGCGCCTGCACCCGAGTGCTGGCTGAAGCAGGGGCGACGCGGTGGGCCACGGCACCGCTGCGCGAGGGCGGTGTCGAGCGCACCGTGCACCGCGTTCCCATTGGGGCCGATGGCGGCGCTCCCGAAAAACGCGACACAGTTCGCATTGCCGTGCACAAACTGCATCATGAGGTGGTGTACACCGAAGTGGACGGTGAGGACGTGCGTCAGCTGGCCTCCCGACGCGGCTTGACGCCGACGTCCATTGAAGAAGAGGCCCGCATGCGTTGGCGTGCGCTGTCGTCCACCGACGCTGCCCCCCCGCGTTCTGCCCAACCCGAGGCTCCCCCAGATGAGTGACATCGACGACGTCAACGGCAATGGCGCCCCTGCATCCCCCTCCATGGTCGACGCACCGACGTCGGCGGAGGATCACGCCTCGACCCTCGACGACTACGCCGCCTACGCCGACGGCTTCGACGACCCCGAAGAAGAGACCTCCCCTGAGGTGGTGCGCGCCCATGAGCGTGCCAACGGCCACGCCGTCAGCGAAAACCCCACCATCGTCATCTTCTCGCCGCAGTCTGACCGACGCGCCACCTACACCCAGCTGCTGTGGCACGACGGATGGAATGCCGTCGAAGCCCGCTCCCTCGATGAACTCTTTGAGACCTGCCGCGTCATCGGCCCCGACGTGGTGATGATCGACGACAACGCCGAAGACGGCGGGCTGTCGGTCGCGCAACGCGTGCGCGCTGCGCGTCGCGAAGCCGCCATGCGCGTCATCGCCGTGCTCGACGACGCCGACTCCGAACACATCGGCCGCGCGGTCGCCGCCGGCTACGACGACTTCATCCTCAACCCCACCGACCAGATGGAGGTCATGGCCCGCGCCACCGCCAACTTGCAGGTCTCCCGCACCCTCTCGCAGAGCCTGCAACAAAAGCGCGACGCCGCCACCCTCCTCGAGCTCAGCCAAACGTTGGCGTCGTCGCTCGACCTGCAGCTCATTTTGCACACGGTCTCGCGCCTCATCACCGAGGTCATCCAATACGAGCGCTGCTCCATCGTGCTCATCGACCCCGACCGCGACGAAGCCATCATGGTGGCCGCCTCTGAAGACCGCACCGTGCGCGACTTGCGCATTCGCCTCAGCAAATACCCCGAGGTGCAACAGTGTGTGCGCTCGGCGTCGCCCGTGCTCATCGAAGACGCCAGCAATGAACCCATCTTGCAGACGGTGCGTGAAGACAATGCGGCGGTGTCATCGGTCGGCACCATGGCCCTCTTTCCCATCGTGTTCGAAGAACGCGTCACCGGCGTGTTGTTCTTGCGCTCGTCGAGAAGTGGCAAAAAACTCAGCGCCCACGAGGTGCAGTTTGGGCAAACCGTGGCCTCGTCTTGCGCCGTCGCCATTCGCAACGCGCGCCTCTTCGACAACTTCAGAGACCAAACCGAGCGCATGAACACCATGCGCCTCGTCGCTGTGAAGCAGATGGAGGCCCTCAAAAAGTTCGAAGACTTCTTCGAATACGCCGCCGACGGCATGGCCATCCTCGACTCTGAAACCGAGGTGCTCTACGTCAACCGCGAAGGGCGGCGCCTGCTGGGACGTGAAAAAGACGAGCTCCGCGGCATGAGCTTTTTGGAGTTTCTCACCGACGACGCCCGGCCCCAATGGCCCGAGATCGCCGAGGCCGTGCGCCACGGCCGCTTTCAGCACGACTTCGACCTCTTTGTGCGCCGTGGCGACGGGGCCGAGCGCATTTTCAGCATCTCCGCCGGCGGCGGCGGGCAGGAGTCGGGCCTGTTGGTGGTGAGCTTTCGCGACGTCACCGTCACCCGCGAGATGGAGCTCGAGCTGCGCACCACCAAGGAGTTCTTGGAGAACCTCATCGACAACTCCGTCGACGCCATCGTCGCCTCCGACATGAATGGCAACGTCATGTTGTTCAACAAGGGCGCCGAAGAAATCTTCGACCTCACCGCTGAGCAGGTGGTGGGCAAATGCCACGTGCAGCAGCTGTACCCCGAGGGCGTCGCTGAAGAGGTGATGCGCCAGCTGCGCGACGACCGCTTCGGCGGGCGTGGCCGCATCGAAGCCAGCCGCAAAGAAATCCTCGCTGGCACCGGCGTCCCCGTCCCGGTGATGATGAGTGCGTCCATCATCTACGAAGACGGCGAAGAGGTGGCCACCGTCGGCGTGTTCTCTGACTTGCGCGACCGCTTGAAGATGGAGCGCCGTCTCTCTGAAGCCCAAGACGCCCTCACCAAGACAGAGAAGGCGCGCGTGGCTGCCGAACTCGCCGGCATGGCCGCCCACGAACTCAACCAGCCGCTGACGTCGGTGCTGGGCTACGCCGAGATGTTGCGCCACCGGGTGGGCGACGGCGAAAAGCGCATCAAAAAAGCCGTCGACACCATCTTCGACCAAGCCGAACGCATGGCGGAGATCGTGCGCAAGATCGGCCGCATCACCAAGTACGAGACCAAGCATTACGGCGCGCACACCATGATGATGGACCTCGAGGCCGCCTCCGCCGTCGAGGGCAGCGAGCCCACCGTCGACCCCATGACGCGTCCGCCGCAGGTGCCGCAAGAGCCGCCCAAGTGGGACGGCATGTTCGGCTTGAAAAAGCCCAACCTCACCGGCGATCCCCGCGCTGCCGTCGTGCAACTCGACACCATCGACGAGAAGGTCGAAACCGACCCCAACGAAACCCAGCGCATCACCGCTGCCGACGTGCGACGTGCGCGACAGGCTGCTGGCGAGTGGCAGAAAAAACGCGCCGTCGAAGAAGACACCAGTCCAGGTGTGCGCCTGTCTGACATCCGCCCCCCAGATGAAGACACCAACCCCGGGGTGCGGGTGCCTGGCTCGTCTCGATCCGACGAAAGCTGAATTCGTCCCAGATCTGCCGGCTTTGGCCCTGCGGCCGCAAAACGCAGAAAACAGCGGTTTTGTTTCACTGCATGTTTCAAGTAGGGGCATCCTGGCGGCCACAACTCGACGCAGAACGCCGGTTTGGCGTCAAGACTCCAGGTGGGCCACCGATTGGCCAGCCTGGAGGTCCCCCATGGACGTGTTTCAAGGTCGCTCTTTTGCCAGCGACGCATCCGCCGCCGTCGACGAAGCCTGCCGCGATTGGGCGCTGAGCGACGACACTTCCCTCGACATCGTCTTTCTCTTCGCCAGCACTGCGCAAGATGCAGCCGCTGCGGCGAAAGCGGCGCAAGCCAAGTTCGACGGCGTCCCCGTCGTCGGGTGCACCACGACCGGTGAAAACCTGGCGGGCACGCACTCCAACGGCGCGCTGGTCATGGCGGCTCTGTCGACGCCCAACATCCAATGGTCGGCGGTGTGTCTGAAGAACCTCAGCGAGGTCGACGACGCCAGTGTGCAGGCGGCGACAAGCACCATGTTCGACGCCCTCGAGGTCAACCGCGAAGACTTCGACCCCAACCGCTTCTTCTGCCTGAACTTCATCGACGGCTTGCGTCTCAAAGAAGAGAAGTTCTGCACCCTGCTCACCGAAGCCCTCGACGGGGTCGCCTTCGTGGGCGGCTCGGCCGGCGACGATCTCAAGTTCGAAGAGACCCGCGTGTTCTTCAACGGCGAGGCCCACACCGACGCCGCCATCTTGGTGCTCGGCAAGGCCGAAAGCGAAGCCGCCTTCGACATCCTCAAACACCAGCACTTCACGACCACCGACCGCAGCTTCGTGATCACCAAGTGCGATCCCGACACCCGCAAGGTGATCGAAATCGACGGCTATCCCGCCGTCGAGGCCTATGCCCGCGCCATCGGCGTCACCGTCGACGAGCTCAACGGCGATGTCGCATTCATGAATCCGGTCACCCTGTCGGTGAACAACGAGATCTACGTGCGCTCGGTGCAAAGCATCAACGACGACGGCTCGCTCACATTCTACTGCGCCATCGAAGAAGGCATGGTCATGGAGATTGGCGGCCACCACGACATGACCGCGCGCCTGCGTGAAGACCTCGTCAAAGACGGTGAACGCGCCAAGTTCATGCTCACCTGCAACTGCATCCTTCGCGCCCTCGAAGCGAAGAACGGCGACATTCAAACGCCCGTCGACGAAGTGCTGCAAGACGCCTGCGAAGCCTCCATCGGCTTCGACACCTACGGCGAGCAACTCAACGGCTTGCACATCAACCAAACCCTCGTCGCCCTCGCGCTGCACGCGTAAACCAACAAGGAGCCCCACATGCCCCGTCTCGAAGACATCAGCTGGGAAGACCGCGCCAAAGCAGCCGAACGCACCGTCGAGGTGCTGAAGTCCAAAGTCTTTGGTCTCTACAATGGCGACTCCAACGCCATTCAAAAACGACTCGAGCGCGCCCGCGAGCGCGAAGAAAACAACCGTCGTCGACGTGAAGTCATGGAGGCCCGCGCGGCCGAAATGAAGAAATACACCGAAGGCCTGGAGGCCGAGGTCGCCGAACGCACCCGCGACCTCAAGGTCATCCTCGACAACGTCACCTTCGGCTTTCTCGTCGTCAACCGCGACCTGCAGGTGCAAGACGGCTACACCCAATCGTGCTGCAGCTTGCTCGGCGCAGACTCATTGTCGAGTGCGCACCTCCTCGACGCCCTCGGCGTCGACAACGAGCGCGAACGCGACATGCAGCTCATGTGCTTCGACCAAGTGTTTGAAGACATGCTCCCTGAAGAACTCCTCCTCGATCAGCTGCCGCAGCGCTACGAGATCGGCGAGCGTGCTCTCTCTGTCGAGGGACGCACCATCCGCGACGACGACAACAACGTCACCGGCCTGCTGATGACCATCGCCGACCGCTCCGCCCTTGAAGCGGCCGAACGCGAAAACGTCACCAACCGTGTGCTGCTGCGCATCCTGAAAGAGAAGGAGCCATTCAAGCACTTCATTGCCGATGCCAAGGCCCAATTGGCCCTTGCGCGTGAAAGCATCGATGACGTGGCCTACGTGCGACGTGTGGCCCACACCATCAAGGGCAATGCTGCCTCCTATGGCCTCGACGACATCGCCGAGCACATTCACCGCATTGAAGACCAAGAGACCATCGATCTCGATGACCTCAATGCCATCGCCAGCGACTTCAGGAGCTTCTTGCAGGAGCACAAGGCGGTTCTCGAAATCGACTACGACGACAGCGAAGACGACATCTTCGCCGTTTCATCCCGTCGTCTCGAAGAGCTGAAGGCCATGATCGAAGCGGGCACCAACGACGTTGAGCTTCGACGGTGGACCGCCGAGGTCTATCTCAAGCCGGCCAGCCTGCTCATGGGGCCGTTTCAGAAGTTCGTTGAAAAACTCGCTGAACGCCTAGAGAAGGACGTGACCTTCAATGCTGTCGGTGAGTCGACCCTCGTCGACACGGGCACCATGCAGCCCGTGTTTTCAAACCTGACGCACCTGGTGCGCAACGCCGTTGACCACGGCATCGAGCCGCCTCATGAGCGGGGCGACAAGCCAGAGCGCGGCCGCATCACCCTCGAAGTGCGCGACCAAGGCGGCGCGTGGATCTTGGACATGCACGACGACGGACGCGGCATCGACGTCACCACCCTCGTCGAGCGGTCCATCGAAAAGGGCCTGGTGTCGAAAGAAGACGCCGACGGCATGAGCGACGACGACAAGTTGCGCCTGGTCTTCTTGGACGGTCTGTCGTCGGCCAAAGAGACCACCGACATCTCCGGCCGTGGCGTGGGCATGAGCGCCGTGCTCGGCGAGGTGCAACGGCTCAATGGCTCCATCGACATCCACAGCGAGGTCGGCAAAGGCACCCGCTTTGTGGTGCGCGTGCCCAAGCCCGAAGTGCTGAGCTTGGCCATCGGCCAGAACGACGACGTCGACCGCGCCGCGTCGCAAGTCGCCAACGGCTGACGCCAAACGCGTCGCCCCCAAAGGCCCCGACGACGTCGGGGCTTTTGTCGTCGCTATGAACGGAGTTCTTCGAGTTCTTGCCAGCGCACGTAGAGGGCGTCGACCTTCGTCGTCAGCTCTGAGAGCTCGACGGTGAGCTTCTGCCCCTGATCGGGGTCGTCGACGAAGATGGAACCGTCCTCGAGCAGCCCTTCGATCTCTTCTTTGCGGGCCTCCAGCTCGAAGAGGGTCTCCTCCATCCCCTGGTACTCCTGCTCTTCTTTGTAGGTGCGCTTGCGCGCGCCTTTGGCGTCGGTCTTCGGGGCAGATTTCGCCTCCGCCGGTGGGTCGTCGACGACGTCAACCTTGGCCGACGACGACGACGACGCAGCCGCCAGACGTTCGGCCCGCATGCGCTCGTAGTGGGTGAAGTCGCCTTGCTGCACGACGAGGTGCGACTCGACGTCGCTGCCGTCGGGGGCTTTTTCAAAGGCGATGATGCCGGTGCACACCCGGTCGAGAAAGGTGCGGTCGTGGCTGATGACCAGGGCCACGCCCGCGTGGTCGAGCAACACGTCTTCAAGAATGCCCAGGGTGGTGACGTCGAGGTCGTTGGTGGGCTCGTCGAGGAGCAAGACGTTTCCGTCTTCGCGCAGCATGCGCGCCAACAACAGCCGGTTGCGCTCCCCGCCCGACAACGTCTGCACCTGACGAAAGCGGTCTTCGGGCCTGAACATGTAGTTCTCGAGGTAGGTGCAGATGTGAATCTTCTCTTCGCCGACGTAGACGTAGTCGCCACCGTCGGGGGTGAGGATGTCTTTCAACGTGGTGTTGGGCAGCAGGTCTTTGCGGTGCTGGTCAAGAAACACCACGTCGGAGCGGCCGCCCCACTTCACCTCGCCGGCAAGCGGCTCCAGCTGCCCCAACAGAACCTTCAACAACGTCGACTTGCCGACGCCGTTTTCGCCGACGATGCCCCAGCGCTCGCCCTCGACGAGGATGAGGTCGAGGTCTTTGAAAAAGGTGCGTCCGGCCACGCCGAGGCTGAGCTTCGACAGCTCCAAGATGGTCTTCGCCAGACGCCGCTCGGTCTTCTTGACCTTCGCGTGCTTTTCACGTCGGGCGTGCACTTCGGTGGTGACCTCGTCGATGAGCGCTTCGGCGCGGCCGACGCGGGCATTCTGCTTGGTGGTGCGCGCCTTCACCCCCGCGCGCAGCCACGCCAACTCCCGCGCCGCCATGCGCCGCTTGCGTTGCAAGGTACGCGACGCCACCTCTTCACGGTTGAGGCTGCCCTCGAGGAAGTTCGCGTAGGGCGGCTCATGGGAATAGAGCTTGCCCATCGACAGCTCCATGATGCGCGTGCTGACGTCGTCGATGAAGGCCCGGTCGTGGCTGATGAACAACACCGGGCCCCGGTGTCGCTTGAGCACCTCTGCCAGATAGCGGATGGCCTCGACGTCGAGGTGGTTGGTGGGCTCGTCGAGCATCAGCACGTCGGGCGCCGCCAACAACAGACGGGCGAGGTCGACACGACGACGCTCACCGCCCGACAGACGGCCGACTTTGTCGTCGCGGGCGACGACGCCGAGGCGAGAGAGCACCTCTTCGATTTTGTGGTCGACGTCGAACCCGCCATAGGCATCGATGTCTTCGGTGAGCTGGGCGATCTTCGCATGCAGCTCTTCGCTGTCGTCGTCGGCGGCCTGGGCACACAGCTGAGCGTGCTCTTCGAGGGCCGTCGTCCACCGGCCGAGCCCTGCCTTCACCACCTCGATGACGCTGAGCTCCGGATCGAGCTGGGGCTCCTGCGTGAGCAGGTCGATGCGCGCGTTCTTGAACAAGTGAACGGTGCCGTCGTCTTTGGGCACCGTCCCTTGCAACACCGACAACAACGTCGACTTGCCGGCCCCGTTGTGGCCCACCAACGCCACGCGCTCGTCGCCGTCGAGCGAGAGGGTGACGCCGTCGAAGAGAACGCGGTCGGCATAGGCAAACGACAAGTCTTGAGCAGAAAGCATGGCTGGCAGCTAGCAGATGCAGGCGTGTCCACCAACGCCTGCCCGCCCGCGCGTCGTCTTTGCTCATTGCACCCGCAATGCCCCGAACGTTGGCAGCGGTGAGAAGACGCCGTTGCACTGGCACCCTTGGGTGGTGTTCACCCGAATGCGGCCCAGACCACCGCCGGCACCGCCGCGGCCCGAACGTTCGGTCTCAAAGCATGACGTCACCACGTCGCCGCCGGCCCCCGTCGTCGGGAGCTGGTCTTGCACAGCGCCAGCACCACCGCGCCCGCTGTAAATGGTGCCGCCGAGGGGACACGTGGATTCAGACTGAGCACTGCCGCCCCCCGCTGGGTCGGTCGACGCCGTGCCGTTGTTGCCGTCTCGCCCACGGTAGGTCTCGGTCCCGCCGCTGCCGCCGCCTCCGCCGTTGGCCGCAGCCACGCCCGTCATCACCACCGAAGGCGCCTCCAACCGGATGGAGCCGCCGCTTCCACCGCCGCCACCACACCGTGCGTTGGACGCACCGCCGCCCCCACCACCGCCACCGGCGTTGAGGGCTCCGGTGACCTCGATGGCGTCGCCGGCCACGAGCACCAAGGCACCACCACCGCCACCCCCAGCGGAGGCGCCGCACCCTGGCTCCCCGCGCATGCCGCCGAGCAGCGGCGTCAACGTGTCGTTGCCGTAGACGCCCGCGACCCCTCCCGCCGACGATGCGGCCCCTTCGCTGCCAAAAGACCCACCAGCGCCGCCCACAAGGCCGTCGGCGTAGCGGTACGAAGCGCCAGGTCCGTCGGTGCCTCCATCGCCGGCCACGCTCAACGCGCCAGTGACGACGATGGTCGACGACGCCCACAGCACCAAGGCATGCGGACCCGTCGCGTGCAAGTCGGCAATGTGCATCTCCCGTGCGCGGCACACGCAGGCCTCGATGCCGTCGTCGCCTTGCACCACGTCGCAGTCTCCGAGCGACGCGTCGGCGTGGCAGTCGTCTGCCGTGTGAAACGCTCCCGACGGAGGGCCGACGATGCGACCGTTGTCTGAGGGCAAGCCCCAATCGTCTTCTGCCGGATGCGCTGCGCAGCAGTGGTCGTCGCAACACCCGAGCGTGCACGTCGTCGTCGTCGATGCATAGCTGCACTCCCCTTCGCCGCAGCTGCCGTCGAGGTCGAACACCTGCAACCGGTCGTCGTCCACACACACCGCAGGCGGCGGGGTGTCGCATCTTTCGTTGCGCGCGGCGTAGACGCATTCTCCCATGTCGCAGGAGCCCACGTCGTCAAACGACAGACGCGTGCCGTCGTCGGCACACGTCGGAGACGGCGGTGCGTTGCACACCACCTCCTCCGTGGTGATTCGGCACTGACCGTCGTCACAGCCGTCGACGACATACCGCAAAACGGCATCTCCCGAGGCGCAAGCATCCGCCGGCGGGGTGCAGTCGCACTCCTCGTGGTCATCGGTTGACGGTCCGCCGTCGACGCCTCCATCGACGCCATCCGCTCCTCCATCCATGTCGTCGACGAGGTGCCCCCCGTCGCCAACAGCCACCGACGGAGGTCCACCGTCGGGGTCATCGTTGACGTCGACCGACGACGGGCCACAGCCACCTGCCATCAGCACGGCCACGCACAAGCAGCACCACCAGGTCGGCTGCAGCGGCGACGTCACCGGCGACAGACGGACCACACCGGCATGAGAATCAGAACGAAGAACCCAAGAGAAGAGACGCATGTTTGCTCCAATGAGGCGTGCAGCGTGCACCTCTCTCCCTTCGTACGTGTGGGCGATGTGGGCGTCGTTTTCTGAGATCTCGTCGTGGATCTGCGACCACGTCGGCCTCGACCTACTGCCGACTCAACCAATGCATGAGCGCGGTGACGTCGGGGGTGGTGGCTTGCAGGTCGCGAACAGCAGACGGAACCGGCAGCTGCGGAACTCGGCCCATGTCCCGCCCCTTCAACGTGCCCGACAGCCAATCGAACAAGGCCTTTTGCAGCGCGTCGTCGTTCGGCGCGGCCTTCTGCGCCATGCGTTTGGCGTAGTCGTCGACCGAGACATGGAGCTGCTGCAGCAAGCCCTTTGTCATCTTCGCTCGTTTGGCGTTCAGCCACGACGTCGCCGCTTGCGTTGGGTCGGGCGAGACCAACATCTCCACGGTGTCGAGCAGGCGGGCTTCGGCTTGCTGCACCCACAGCTCCGCTTGGGTCGCGAGGTCTGTCACCTGGCGCAGCGTCGTGTCGAGGTCGACGCCCAAGCCGGCCGCGTCGTCGCGCAGCGTCGTCCACACTGCGGCCTGTTGTTGCAGGTTGTCGACCAACGCCCGTCCGAGGCCGAGGGCGTCGGCGTCGCCGCGCAGTACGTGAGCAACATGGGCCGGAACTCCAGCCCCCGGCGTCGTCGACGACGACTGCGCTGCTTGCCATTTGGCCTCGAGCGTCGACTGCAGCGTCGTCAACGTGTCGAGCTTGGCCTGCATCGTCTGTTTGCGTTGCTTCACCTGTGCCGACCGCGTTTGCAGTCGCGCTTGGTCGCGCTTGGCACCGTCGAGCTTGCCCTGCAGCGACGTCAGCGTTGCGTCGGTGTCGTACATCTGCACCAAGCTGACAGCGGCGACGGCGGGCACCCCGAAAAACGCCGCCAACAGCCCGACGTTGCGCTGGCGGTTTCGGGTGTTCTGCAGCGTCATTTTTCTCTGCTCGATGCGGGTCACAAGCGCCTGAATGTCAGCTTGCTTTTGCTTGTTCTGCGCGTCGAGTTGGGCGACTTCTTGTTGCAGGCCCTGCACAACCGACGTGGCGTCGTCGACCGCCATCCGCACCTCTTGGTGCGCTTGGGTCAGCGCGCCGTCAACAGATGAACGCAGGTCTGATGCTGGCAGGCCCAGCGCCGCATCCAACGACGACAACGCCGCCGCAGTGAATTGGTCGTGAAACTCGTGGCGCAACTTCAGCAGCTGCTCTCGCCCCCGTCCCCGCACCACGCCGTCGTCGTCGAGTCGTTGCACGACGTCGTCGACGGCCTGCGCGGTGATCGGCCCTTGGGTGCCAGAAGAACGAAGGTGTTGGCGAAGGTCGGCAATGCGGGTCACAGGTACTCCAGACAGCAGGTTTGACCTCCCTTCGTTCGCCCCGGTGTGGTGGGCGAAGAAAGTCAGATCCAACGTCTTGAGCGGGTGTGCAGCGGTCTTGCGCTCATGCCCCACGGCGCATGCGCCGCGCGAGAAACGCCCGCAGCCGAGTGCGCACGTCGTCGTCGCGTTTGCGCACCTCGGCGCGGGTGATCTGCAGCCGCGCTGCAACCTCCCGCTGTCCAACACCGTCGACAAAGCGCAGCTGCACAAACGCCTGCTCGTCGGCAGAGAGCTCTTCTTTGAAAGCCCGCACCTCGTTGGTGAGCTGCTGCTGCGCCACCACGTCGTCCGCTGCCGCGGGCGCGGCCACCCACAAAGGCTCGACGTTGATGTCATCGTTTGGGTCGACGTGCGCGACGACACGACCGCTGCGGCGGTGGTGGTCAACGAGGGTGAACCGCGCCACCTGCCGCAGGTACGGCCGAAACGGACGCTGTCCGTCAAACGACGACCGGGTCTGATGCGAGAAGACTTTGACGAAGACGTCCTGAATGAGATCGTCAATGGCGTCCACGGCAACGCCCGGCACCCGTCGACTTCCATCCTTCGTCATCGTGCCCCGACGCATGATGACATCGACGTCGTGCACGTAGGCATCGAACACACGACGCAGCGCGTGCTGCTCACCAGCTCGGTAGGCAGCAAGCCACGTGGGGTCGTCGGCCAAGTCCGCAGTCATGGGCCCTCCCTGAACCAACAGACGGCTGGCGAAAAGACCCGTTGGTGCGATGCACGTCATGTGCCCGCCCGAAGATCCGCCTCCCAAGATGCAAAAATCTGCGCCCACTTCGCGGCCGACACCGAAGGGACGGCAAACCTCAGATGGAGGGCCCATGTTGCCTCAGTTGTTGTCTCCGTTGTTCTCTCTGTGTTCGGGCGTCGCCGCCCTGGGCCGTCGCCTTCTCACTTGCTTGGTGTTGGCCGTCGTCGTCATGAGTGCCGGCTGCGCCACCTACAAAGTCAGCCACGTCACCGACCACGACGGGCGGCTGTATTTGACCACCAAGAAAAACACGACGTTGTTCTACGTCTGGGTGTTGTCGTCTGAGCAGGCCATCGCGTCGTGCAAAGAAACCAACGACACCCTCAACTGCAAGGAACTGGAGGTCACCATCGACGGCGACGACTGGGAACAATGACCATCGCCCGTCTCCAAGCGGCGTTGACCGATGGCGGCTGACGCGATGGGGTGGCGTATGGCCCGACGTCTTCGCCTCTCATGCCCTCGCCGGTGCGCCCTGCTCCTGCCGGTCGCGGTGTGTGCGTGGTTGTGCACGTTCGGCTGCGAAGCGCTTTTGGTCGGCAAGGACGCGTGCGTCGACGACGACGACTGCTACGCCCCCTACGCTTGCGAGGCACAAAGGTGTGTGGTGCGCATTGACGTCCACGTCGCCGACGCCGGCGTCGGTCGCGTGGATGGTGGCCCCCCTGTCCCCAACGCCGATGGCGGCGTCTTGGATGGCGGTGCTGTCGACGGCGGCGCTGTCGACGGCGTCCATGATGGCGGCATTCTCGACGCAGGGGTGCTGGATGCAGGCTTGCTCGACGCCGGGCCGCAAGACGTCGTCGATGCAGGACATGTCGACGCGGGTGTCGATGGCGGCTGTGCCGATGCCACATGTCCCGATTGGCGGCGGTATGAACTGTGTGAAGACGAGAGCACCTGCGGATCGCAACTGCAGTGTGTGCCGTTCGACCTCTACCTTCTCGCCAGCATGTGTGTGCCCTCGTGCACCCCGACGTCGAGCTCAGACGCCCGAGGGGGGTGCCCGGCCGATGAGACCCGAGGGGTGTGGTGCTTGACGTCGTCCAGCATTGGAGGCTCCGGGGTCGACAACGTGTGCGTCGCGCACCCTGACGCCGCCGATGCCCTGTTGCTGCAGCCCAACACCACCGTCGCTGGTGCATTCGCATTGACGGCTGACACGCAGGTGCAGCCTTTTGCCGTCGCCACCCAGTTGTCGACGACGCCGGTGACCGTGACGGTGACGCCGTCGAACAACCTCGACGTCGTGCTGAAGTCCACCACGGGCTCAGGCGTTGTTTTGCAGAGCTGTGACTCCGGCATCGAAGGGGAAGCCGAGGTTTGCGGCCTGGTGTTGGGGGGCCCTGCTCGCCATCACTTCCGCGTCGAGCCCTACGACGGGCAGGTCGGCACCTTCACCCTCGCCATCAGTTCGCCCTAGCCACCTCCGGAGCGTCTCATGTCCACCCCCACCGACGAAGAACTGGATCTGTTGCTGTCTGAAGGCGGCGTCTCAGGTGCGAGGCGTGACCGCATGTTCGACGCGGTCATGGCCGCAAGCGACACCGCATCGGCGGAGGCAGAGGCAAACGCGGCGGCCCAGCCAACCACGACGTCCCCTGCTGGCGGCAGTGGCTTGCGCGCGTGGTGGGACAAGCTGTGGCGCCCGCTCCTCGTGCTCGGCCCGGTCGCGGCCGTCGTCGCCTTCACCTTGTTGCCGGACGGTGACGACTTTGGGTTTCAGCACAGAGGCACAGCATCGTCGTCGGTGCCGTTTGTCAGTGCGTCGTGTGGTGCCAAAGACACCCCCTGCGTCGTCGGGCAGCCCGTCTTTCTGCGGCTGCACAGTCTTCAGCCTCAATCTGTTGTGCAGGTGGTGCTCGCCACTGCGACGGGAACGACGTCACTGGCGCAGATGAAGGACGTGGGCGCCGACAGCGAGTCGGCACTCGACGTGAAGCTCATCCCCGAAGAGAGCGACGTCGCCACAGGTCTGACGCTGCACACGCGCGACGCACGTGGCGATGTGTTGTCGACGCTGCGGCTGCACGTCGTGGGGGCCGCCCGGTGAGTCGACTGCTGTTGTGTTGCGCACTCGTCGCCTGGGGGCTGCTCTCGCCTGCGGCACAAGCGTCGACGACAAACGTCGCCCCGGTCGTCTTTGCCATCGGCGCAAATGGGCAGGCCACCTTTGGCGTGACCCCGTTGCGGTATGCCGACGACGACGCCGTGGAGGCCGCTGCCCTCTACGCCGGTGCCCGCGACGTCTACCTCCACGCGACGTTGGACGACGACAGCCAGCGCCGGTTCCCGTCGGCGGCGTCGCGCGCCAAGCCTGCCACGGTGACGGCGCTGCAAGCATCCGTCGACGACGCCATGGACGCCGGTCACGTCGACAACGCCACGGTGGTGGTGTGGATCTCGGGACACGGCATCCGCGACCCGGACGGCCACCCCAGCCTGCTCCTCGACGACGGGCCCCTGTCTGCTGCAGCGCTGCATGCGGTCTTGTTGCAACCGCTGGCCCAACGGGCACACCGCTTGTTTGTCGTCGTCGACACTTGCTTTGCTGGCGGACTGGTGCGCAGCCGTGCCCAAATCGCCACCGCCCGCAAGGAGGAGGTCGACGCTGCGTTCGCACGCTGGGCCGTTCCTTCAGCGCCCAACGTTGCGGTGGTCTTCGGAGCCAGTGCCCAACAGCAGTCGTTCGAGTGGAGCGCCATCGGCGCCGGCGTGTTCTCAGCGATGTTGCGGGCGGGGCTGCGCGGTGCGGCCGACGTGAACGACGACGGCGACGTCCGTCTCGACGAACTGGTCGCCTTCGGCCGTGCCGCTGGCGCCGAAGTCCGTCATCGACTGGCACGTCCGACGCTGCGCGTGGTGCCCGCACCGCTCGAGCGCAACCTGACCGTGATGCGTCGCGCTTGGCACGGCCGCGACGCCGTGCTCCCTCTGCAGGTGCTCCCCCATGCCGGCGCCCAGGTGGAGGTGCGCACCGACACCGGCCGTTGGCTCGCCAGCGTCTCCCTCGAAGACGGATTCGGCCCGCAACTGTTCGTCCCCCGCGACGCCACCGTCTTGCTCAAAGCCGGCTCAAGTTGGTTTCGCGTCGACACCCAAGGCGACGCCTGCACGCTGTTGCCATTGGCGCCGCCGGGGTTTGCGGCCAAAGACGCGTCCGCCGACGCCGCTCTGCGCCAGGGCCTGTTTCGAGCTGCCTTCGGCCCCGCCTTCTTTGGCGGGTTTGAAGCCGCGGGTGGTCTGGCGGCCGCGCAGTGGTCGACGTCACCATCGACAGGCGAAGACACCTTTCCCCTCGTCTCCACGTCAGCGTTCGCCGTCGGCGGCGGCGCGGCCCTCGTCGCTGTGGGCAGCGCGGCGTTGGCGGGGCATGCGTGGGTCCAGTGGGCGGGCACCGACCTTCAGGTGCCTGCACGCGACGCGCTGCAACGCGCCACCGTTTGGACAGCGGCGGCCGGCTGCGCGCTCGTCGTCGCCGCAGGTGCTGTCGTCGTCGGAGCCGCGTGGTGGCCGATGGCAGGGGATGTCGACACGAGCAGCGAGCGGCCGCCAACGACGACTCAAGACGTGGGCGCCCCGTTGACGTTTCAGCGACGCCCCCGAAAAGTCGCCGTCGAGCTACGAGAGTGATTGAGCTGCTGTATGCTCGCCGTCTGCACCAGGGACACAACATGACCATTCAAAACAAAGGTCGCCTGACCAGCACGACATCGATGACGCCCAAGGCCATCGACACCGACGCCAAGGTGCAAGAGCCGACGTCCGCCCAAGAGCCACCAAAGCCGCCGACAGCGTCGTCCTCTTTCTCGCCCAACAGCCAAATCGGCGCCGACGACGTCAATGCGCTGCAACGGCCGGCGACGGCCGGTGCGTCTCCCACCCAGACACGCATTGAAGCCTCTGGACCCTACTCGGTGATCCCCCAGCTCAAAGAGCTTCAATTCACCGACGACGAGATGGCCGCCTACAACGCCGTGAACCAACGGTTGGCCAAGGCCAACCCTGGGCTGGCGTTTGTGTTGGCCGACCCCGACCTCTTTGTCGCCGACATGAAAAGCCGCTTTCACGAACAAAAGCAGCTGACCCCGACGACGCCCTACGCCTTCGACATCAAAGACATTGCCCAGCCCTGCTTCGAGAGCATGAGCCAACAGCTGGGGGAGGAGATCACCAAGGCCGCCTCCCTCGTCGACGATCTGCAGCAAAAGCGCGACAACAGCTGGATGCCCAGCTTCTTGCAGGGCAACAAACTCGACGAGGCCAAGGCCGGCCTCGCCCACCTCAAGACCCTCAAAGCCGAGGTCGACACCCACCTCAGCGCCGAGACCATCCCCTACCGTCGCGCGCAAGAGCTGAGCTACTTCGTGGCCCGGTCGTTCGGCATGTTCGACATGCCCAAAATCGGTCTGCGCGACCGCCTGTTGTTGCGCGTCGACCGGCACCTGCAGGGCTACCAAGACCTCAAGCCCTCGCAAGAAGCTGCGGCCTTCAAAGCCAACGACTTCTCTGTCTTTCAAAAGCAAAGCCCCGTCGGCGGATTCAAAGCCGCCGAGAAGTCGTTCGACGAAGCCTTCTTCAACCCCGACGCCATGGACATGGTCTCCATCCCCACCACCGAGCACCTCGGCCCTGGCCCCTTCATGCGCTTGGTCTCGTACGACATCTACTTGATGGGCATGACCCAAGAACCGGCCTCGGCCGACGGCTTCGTGCGCCCCGGTGGCGACTTCTGGGTGCACGACGTGCGCCACGCGTCGGCCATTTTTCACGAGCGCCAGAAGTACGAAGAGAAGCACAACCTCGGCAAACCCCAGCGCGCCAAACTCGAAAAGCAGATCGACAGATGGAAAGCCGAGCTCGACGCTGCCCGCAAAGACGTGCCCAGCAAAGAGCTGCGCTACGCCATTGGCTTTTTGATGTTCAACTTTCACCACGACCGTGGCTACCCCATGGTGCCGTCGAGCTACGCCGACGACACCGCCAACGATCGCGTGCCGCGTCTGCTCTACACGATGCTCAAAGTGTCGGATCAACCCCGCGGCTTCGACAACGCCGACGCCACCCTCAACGAAGCCTTCGCTTGGCTCAAAGAGTTCTGGGGCCAACGTGCAGGGCAAGAGCAAGACATTCTGCAAGCCCACCAAGCCGACCCCATGGCGCCGTAGCCCCTACAGGTCGTCGACCATCGACACCGGCGTCAGGGGCACCTCGTCGACGACGTCGTCGCCGCGTTGCACCTCCAACACGTCGGCCAAGCCAGAGATGTCGTCGGGGCCAAAGCGCACCACGTAGGTGACGTCGTCGACCGACACCGCCGCTTCATCGGCCCAGTTGTGATGGCTCGGCGTGTACGTCAGCGCATCGGCGTTGCGTTCGTCGACGACGACGTCGTCGTGCACGACCACCATGCGATGCAAGGTGAACGGGCACGCCTTGCACGCCCAGTCGTCGGGGAGTTCGTCGGCTGTGCGTTCGACGCGCACGCAAGTCTGCTCGTCGTCGCTGGCCCACATGAGATCCGTGCCCGACCGCCAGTCGTGCGCCACTGGCGCTGGGCCGCACACATCTTGGGGTGCACCGCAGCCCGCCCACATCAACACCAACATCAACAGCCCACCGCAACCACCTCGCATGTGTCCTCCACGTTCTGGGTGACGACGACAAAGCAAACGGCGGGCCACGCTGAACGCCGCAACCGGTGGGCGCCGACGACGCGAAAGGGCATCAGAATCTTGAGTCGTCGGGACAATCTGAGGGCCAAGCAAAAGCGCCTCCCGAGGGAGGCGCTGCATCATCGACGTCGTCGCCGACGCTATGCGGTTTGCTTTTCGGCGAACGTCAGCAAAGGGTCTTCGCCTTTGGTGATGACGCCTTCGGTGATGGTGCACTCTTCGATGTTGGGCAAGAAGGGCACTTCGTACATCACATTGAGCATGGCGTTTTCGAGGATGGCCCTGAGGCCACGTGCGCCGCTCTTGCGGGTGATGGCTTCTTTGGCCGTGGCGACGAGGGCGCCCTCGGTGAAGTTCAGCTTGATGCCCTCCATGGAGAACAGCTTTTGGTACTGCTTCACCAAGGCGTTCTTGGGCTCTTTCAAGATGATGACGAGGTCTTCGACTTGCATGTCGTTGAGCGTCGCCGTCACGGGCAAGCGGCCGACAAACTCGGGGATGAGGCCAAAGCCCATCAAGTCTTCGGTCTCGACGTGGGAGAGGATCTCGCCCAGGCGTCGTTTGCTCTGGCTGCGGGTTTGTGCGCCGAAGCCCATGGACTTCTTGCCGATGCGGCGCTCGATCAAGTTGTCGAGGCCCACAAAGGCGCCGCCGCAGATGAAGAGGATGTTGCTGGTGTCGACTTGCAGGCTGGCTTCTTGGTGGCCGTACTTCTTGCTGCCGCGGGGCGACACGTTGCACTTGGTGCCCTCGATGAGCTTCAGCAAGCCTTGCTGCACGCCTTCGCCACTGACGTCGCGGGTGACGCTGGGGCCTTCTGACTTGCGGGCGATCTTGTCGATCTCGTCGAGGTACACGATGCCGCGCTCGGCCTTCTCGACGTCGTTGTCGGCGGCCGCGAGGAGGTTTTGCACGATGCTCTCGACGTCTTCACCCACGTAGCCGGCCTCGGTGAGGGTGGTGGCGTCGGCGACGGTGAAGGGCACTTTCAAAAAGCGCGCGAGGGATTGCGCCAGCAGGGTTTTGCCAGTGCCGGTGGGGCCCACGAGGAGGATGTTCGACTTTTGCAGTTCGACGCCGCTCTCGCTGCGGGCATTGATGCGCTTGTAGTGGTTGTAGACGGCAACCGAGAGCACCTTCTTGGCCTGGTTCTGGCCGATGACGTAGTTGTCGAGGAAGGCATTGATTTCGCGCGGCGTCGGCAGGTCGAGCTGCTCTTTGGCCGCGCGCTCGTTGGCCTCTTCGGCGATGATTTCGTTGCACAGTTGAATGCACTCATCGCAGATGTACACCGTCGGGCCAGCGATGAGTTTCTTCACTTCGCGCTGCGACTTGCCGCAGAACGAGCAGTGAAGGTTGCCTCCGTTGAGATCGCGCTTGCTCATCCAGTCTTCCTTACGCCGGGATCAGATTCGCACCTGAGCCCACCCCATGCTCTGTAGTCTACGGACTTTGGCGCAGACTTGCCACGCCCGCCGCAGGCTGCTCGCTCGCCCCCGTTCATTTTTCGACGTCGCTGTTGAAAAGCGGCGTCTGCGGGGCCGTGCCGTTTGCCTTCTTCGCACACCTCGGTGCAAGCAGAAAGTTTCGGCCCGACCTTTTGCGCCGTCGAGACGGCGTGCTGCAGATGCAGCGTCAACCACTCTCAGCGGGACGGGCGGGCCGAGAGCGTCCGCCCTTTTGACATCGACACCGAAGCGCAAAGCCTTACGCCTCGACCTCACCTGCCCGGTCGATTGTCGACTGTTTCAAAACAGCAGATGCAGCGCGAACGGCGTCGATCCGGCTTTTGCGCTTTGAATTGCCTGCGTTTTGGGCTTTTTCGCGCCTTTTTGCGCACCGGGCTGTCCGCCTGTTCCGATTTTTTTCGCGGTTTTTCGACGACGGACGATGCTGTTTTTGCTGCAGAAGCCGACAAAAGTGCGACGGGGGTCGCCTCCCCTCCTTGACCAAGAGCACATGAGATTTCTACCGTCACGGGTCTCGTCCGTGTGCGCGGCCGAGACAGCCCGGCAAAGGACCCGATGAACGAAGACAGTCCCGACCCCTCGATCCAGGACCGCGTCCACAACCTGCTCGACGCGGTCCATGGAGGGCAAAACGCCCTCATCTGCACCCACGACAACCCCGATCCAGACTCCATTGCGAGTGCCTATGCATTGGGACGCCTCCTTGAGCAGAAGATGGGCATGTCGTTCACCTTGGCCTACGGCGGCGTGCTGGGGCGCGCCGAAAACCGCACCATGGTCAAGCTGCTGAAGATCCCACTGGTGCCGTTCAGCAGGGTGGATCTCGACGAGTTCGACGTCGTGGGCCTCGTCGACACCCAACCCGAAGTCGGCAACCACGTCCTCACCCCCGATCGCATCGTCGGCAAGAAGATGATCTGCGTCGACCACCACCCCGAGCGCCTGCTGTCGAAAGACGCCGCGTACTGTGATGTGGGCGGCGACTATGGCGCCACCTCCACAGTGCTCACCGCCTACCTCGACGCCGCCGACGTGGTCTTCGACGAAAACCTCGCCACCGCTTTGTTTTACGGCGTGAAAAGCGACACCCGCGACCTCGGCCGTGAAGTCAGCCAAACCGACGTCTGGGCGTACACCCACCTCGTGCCCCACACCAACATGGCGGCCGTGTCGGCGATGGAGCACCCCCGGCTGCCCCGCGACTATTTCCAAGTCTTCAACCGCGCCACGCAGCGGGCCAAGATCTTCGGCAACGTCTTGGTGTGCGACATCGGCGAGATCTACATTCCCGACATTGTCGCTGAAGTCGCCGAACGGCTGAGCCGCGTCGACGGCATTCGTTGGAGCCTCGTCGTCGGCGGCTACGAAGACGACATCTACGCCTCGCTGCGCGTCAACGACCGCCGCTGCAGTGCTGGCAAATTGGTGCGCGAGGTCATTCAGGACTACCCCACCGGCTCCGCCGGCGGACACGGCTCCATGGCCGGCGCGCGCGTGCCCTACTCCGCCCGCACCGAGTCGCCGGAGGCCCGAGCGCGGGCGCGCAAAGGCCTGTTGAAGTCGCTGCTCAACGCCACCGGCGTCGAGCCCGACGAAAAGCCGGTGCGCCTGGTGACCAACGAAGAACTCCCCGACGGCACGGTGTCGCGCGCGCCGCGCCCCAAAGACAAAGCCCCCGCCAAGCCCACCACGTCGAAAAAGGTGGCGCAGGTCACGCTGAAAAACGGCGGTGGCAAAAACGGCACCCCCCGCACCAAGTCGGAGACCAAGCTGTCGACGGCCAAGGCCGCCAGCGCCAAAGCCGACAAGGCCAAGGCCGACAAAGACAAAGCCGACAAAGACAAAGCCGACAAGAGCAAGACCGAGCGTGTGGCCCGGGCGGTCGTCGTCAAAGGGGCGCAAGCGCCTGGCAAGAAGGCCACGACCAAGACGACCAAACCCACCAAAAAGCGACTGTAGAGCGCCATGCCGTCGACGACTGACATGGTGTTTCTCGACGCCAATGCGTCGGCGGCCGTCTTGCCGCAAGCCAAGGCGGCGTTGTTGGCGGCTTTGGATGTGCCCGGCAACCCGTCGTCGCCCCACGCCATCGGCCGCAAAAAACGGCTGTTGCTCGACGAGGCCCGTGACCACGTTGCGGGTGCATTGGGATGCTCTGACAAAAACGTGATGTTCACCTCCGGCGCCACCGAGGGGCTGCGTTTTGTCGTCGAGGCCCTGGGCGAACGCAGCCGCCAGCGTGACGACGTGCTCAAGGTGTGGACGTCGCCCCTCGAACATCCGGCCGTGCACAAAAACCTAGAACGCGCCCAACACCGGGGCCTGCTCAACGTCATCGTGGGCGACGTCGACGCCGAAGGCCGCGTCGACTTTGAACAGGCGTCGTCTGCAGACGCTGTGCTGTGCACCCGCGCGCACAACGAAACCGGCATCCTTGTCGACGTCGACGCGTTGTGTGACGTCGTCACCGACGACTGCATCGTGTGTGTGGACGCGTCGCAAGCCGTGGCCCGCCTGCCGGTGTTGCCCGCCCGCGTCGACGTCGGCGTGTGCTCGGCCCACAAACTCGGCGGCGTCTCTGGATGTGGGGCCGTGTTCTTGCGCCAGCGCGCCAAAGACCTCTCCGCCGGGTGGACGGGCGGCGGGCAAGAAAGCCAACTGCGTCCCGGCACCGAGGCCACCGCCCTCGTCGCTGCCATGGGCGCTGCCTGCGCCGTCATCGACGACACGCGGCAGAAAAGCCAGGCGTTGGCGCCATTGCGCGATGCGCTTGAAGACGCCGTCGTCGCCCTCGACCCCGTCGACGGTGAAGGCGACGCCCGCCAGGGGCTGTTTGTCGTCGGCAAAGCCGTCGACCGACTGCCGCAAACGTCGGCCATCGCCTTTTGTGGCGTCGGCCCCGAGGCGTTGCGCATGTGGGCCGACCGCGAAGGGCTCGCGGTCGGGTTCGGCTCTGCCTGCTCGGCGTTGGCGCCGCACGCGTCGACGGCGCTGTTGGCGTTGGGCCTCGACGAGAAGACGGCCCGCAGCACCATGCGTTTGAGCCTCGACCTCGACGTCACCCAAGACGTCGTCGACGAGGCGCAGCGTCGGCTGGGTCAGCTCATTGACAAGATGAAGAAGCGACGGCGCTGACCTGGCATTAAAGAAAGGGCGGAGGTGACCTCGTGGAGCTGAAACTCGGCCAACGCATCGGACGCGCCGTTCTCCTCGAAGGGCTCACCTGCCATCTCCCCTTTGGCTCATGTCGCCTGGCGCTGACGTCGTCACCTGCAGGTATCGAGCTGCGGCGGCTGCGCCGGTCGCCCGACGTGGACGACGTCGAACTGAGCGACCGCATCTACAGTCGTCGACGAGCAGAGCGGCGGCCGGTGGTGCAAGAATCTCTCGGCTCTCTGCCGTTGCTCGACGTCACGGTGCACGAAGGGTTCGTCTACGGGCTCGAGGCCTATGGCGGCCGGTTGACGCTGAACGACGTCGCACGTCGCTCGAAGAGTGCAGGGGGCGCATTGCCGTGGGCCGCCATCCTGGGGTTGGTGGCGCCGTACGTCGCCCAATGCCGCTTGGCCGCCAGTGACGTCGACGACACGCCAATGGGTCTGTCAAACAGCCTTGCCCTTTGTGCCCGCACCGACGGAACGGTGTGGTGGGAGTGGCCGACGTTCTACGTTCAAGAAGACTGCCGCACGGGGGTGCTCGGCACCCAAGACTTCTTCTGCTTTTCACCCACACCAGGAAACCGTGTCGTGGGATGGATGTGGCACTTGAGCCGGATTCTCCTCGGACTCGCCATGGGCGAGTCGTTCGCCGGCGCCGGTGGACGCTTCTTGCTGGATCTTCCCGGTCGCATCGAACGCCTGCAAGAGCTGGTGCCGTCGTCGGTGCTGCCCTTGATGCAGAATTGTTTTGCGCGGCCTTGTGCGTACGCCCACTGGGACGAACTGTGGGTCGATTTTCACGACGCCCAACGCGCCGAGGGCGTGCTGTCAACCGCCGAGTTGGGTTCGCTGCTGCGACAACTCGCTCCAGAAGAAGCTGCGTTTGAAGACGAGCTTCTTGAACAGGTCTCCTTGCTGCCAGCCGACTTCCTCGACGACGACGACGCCTACGTGGGGGCACAGCATCGCGCATTCATCGAGCGCAGCTGAACTCAAGAAACAGCGTCGCCCACGAAGGGGTTGTGCTTGCGCTCGTCGCCAAACGTCGACGTGGGGCCGTGCCCGCAGACGAAAACGACGTCGTCACCGAGCGGAAACAGCCGGTCGCGAATGCTGCTTTTGAGGTCGTCGAAGTTGCCCTGAGGGAAGTCGGTGCGGCCGATGCTTCCTTGAAAGAGGACGTCGCCCACGAAGGCAATCTTCTCGTCGGGCTGAAAGAACACCACGTGGCCCGGCGTGTGCCCCGGTGCGTGGATGACGTCGAACTTGAGCTTGCCCACCTCGACGCTGTCGCCGTGGGTCAGCCAGCGCGTGGGGGTGAAGGTCTCGACATCGGGCACGCCGAACATCTGGCTTTGTTGGGGGAGGCCGTCGATCCAAAACTGGTCGCCTTCATGCGGGCCGATGATGTCGACGCCTTTTTCGCGGGCCAACACAGCGACGGCGCCGGCGTGGTCGATGTGGGCGTGGGTCACCCAGATTTCTTTCAGGTCGCCGCCCACCTCGTCGAGGGCTTGCAAGATGATGTCGAGGTCACCGCCGGGGTCGATGACAGCGACGTCCTTGGTTTGGGTGCATTGCACGATGCTGCAGTTCTGCTGAAAGCCGGTGACCGGCACGACGACGACGTTGATGGCGCTCATGCCGTCTCCATTTCGGCTTCAGGCGACGTCGTCAAGAGATTCGCGTCGTTCACCTCGAACTGACAACCGCTAGCTTCGCTCAGAAAGATGCCGCGCAGCGAGGGGGGATGGGGGCCCCATGTCCGGCTTTGCCGGCGTGGGGGAAGGGGGCCTTCCGCCCCCTTACCAGGAGCACTGTGACGGGGCATACACATGCGGTGTTGGACGTTGAAGACGGTGTCTTGGTCGTCGTCTGTTCTGTGCGTTCTGCGTCTTGCTGAGGTTTTATGCGTCGTTCTGTTGCTCCGTTTGTTGTCGTGCCCCTGCTGTTGTCGTCGACGGCGTTTGCCGACCCCGCTGCCGAGGCGCGTGCTCTGCTTTCAGCAGGCAAGGCCAAAGAGGCGCATGACAAAATGAAAGACGTCCCTGGGCTGCATGGCCTCAAGGGTGAAGCCCTTGAAGCCCTCAACGACGTCAAAGGCGCCTGTGCGTTGTACGAAGCCGACGCCGAGACCTTCACCGCCGGCAAAGAAGGCATTCAGCTGCGTCGCATGCGGTGCGCCAAAGCGCAGGGCGACACCACCAAGGTGCTGCAGCTGACGCAAGAGGTGCTGACGACGCTGACCGACCCGCTGTTGCTCAAAGACGGCTTTGCGGCCGCTCTCAAAGCCGACCCCAAGGCGGCCATGGCTTGGCTGGCCAAGCAGCCGAAGTTGTTGCGTCTCGATGCCCCCCGCCGTGACCGTCGTCGACGAGAAGCCCTCGCCGACTTCTATTTTGCAGCGTTGGAGGCGGCAACGAAGGCCGACGTCAAAGACCTCGCCGACAAAGAAGCCCTCATCGAGAAGACGTCGACGCGGCTGTATGAAGACCTCGGCGACACCGAGGCTGGCGTCAAACTCTTTCACCGAAAGCCGCTGCGCGCGCTGCGGGCTCACAAAGACAAAGGCAAGGCTCTGCGACGGGCGCGCGTGCTCGTGCAACAGCACAAGAACAAGGACGTGTTGGCGACGTTGAAACGCCACATGCCGAAGGTGAAAGACAAGTCGGGCGAGGCGTGTGAAATCCGCTACCTCGTCGGCAAGACCGAGCGCAAAATGCGTCGCTACAAGGCCTCCCGACGTCACCTCGACTTTGTCGCCAAGCGCTGCACCACCGAACACCAACGCAAAGCGCGCTATCTGCAGGCGAGGGTGGCGTCGTACCAACGCAGCAAAGAAACGCTGAAGCTCGTCGACGCCTTCGTCAAAGACTTCCCCGACGACAAACTCACCGACGACGTGATGCTGTGGAAGGCGGAGTTTCACGCCCACCGCAACCAACACCAACAAGCCATCGCGGCCTACCAGAAGCTGATCGCGACGTTCCCCCATGGCGACATGCATCAAAAGGCGCGGTTCGACCTCGCCATGCTGCAGGCCCGGCAGAACAAGACCGCCGACGCCCGCAAGACGCTGCAGGCGTTGGCGCAGGCCACCGTCGAGGGGCCCGTGCTGTTGCACGACCAAGCGCAATATTGGGACGCGCGCCTCGCGGCCTTCCCCAACATGAAGAACGCCAAGTTGGGCACAGACAAAGCGCTCGTCGACGAAGGGCTGGCGGGGTTGCAGAAGTTGGCGATGCACCGCCCCGCCTCCTACTACGGTCACCTCGCGCGTCTCATGCGCCTCGAAGCCGCCGAATTGCGCAGTGACGACGTCAAGGCGCTGCAAACGGAGCTGGCCAAAGCGTTGGTGTTCAAGCGTGCTGCCGACGTGAAGCGGGCCAACGTCGACGGATTTCCGATGCTGTTGGCTGCGCGGGCGTTGTTGAACGAAGGGTACGACGCAGAGGCAGTGCTCTTTCTCGACGCCCAAGCCGACGCTCCGAGCTACACCACGCTCGACGACGCCGTCGCTTTGGAGTTGGCGCGGCTGTACGCCGACGCAGGACACCCGGAGAAATCCCATCAGGTGCTTCGCGGTCGTGGCCTGGCCCTCATCGACGGCCACCCCAAAGACAAGCTCGACACTTGGCTCTTGGCCTACCCCAAGGCCCACCAAGCGGCCATCGACGCTGCCACCGCCAAGGTGAAGTTGCCCGCGCACATCCTGTTCGGCTTGGCGCGCGAAGAGAGTGCCTTCGACGCCGACGTGCTCAGCTGGGCCGGTGCCATGGGCCTCACCCAGTTGATGCCCCCGACGGCCCGTGAAGAAGCAAAGCTGTTGCGGCTGCCGGAACCCTCGGTGAAGGACGTGCTGCAGCCCGAACTCAACGCCCGGCTGGGAGCGCGCCACCTGTCGCGACGGCTGAGCTTGGGGCATCCGTTGTTGGCCATCGCCGCGTACAACGCTGGGCCCGGCAACGTGCGCAAGTGGACAAAGGGCGAGCGGTCGTCGAAGGCCATCGACGCCCTCGTCGAAGGCATCACCATCGAACAGACCCGGCGGTATGTGAAGAAGGTGACGGGGTCTTGGGTGGCGTATGCGCTGCTGTACGGCGACCTCGAGGAGGAGGCACAGTTCGACGTGCTGGTGGCGCGGGCGCGCTTGCGGTCGGACATCAAGAAGAACGCCGCGGAGATCAGCCGGAAGGCAATAGAAGAGCGGCGCAAGCGAGGCCAGTGACGACGAACGCCACCCAAGCTGGGTGGCGTTTTTTGTTCGGATGCGCAGGGGTGGAGGGCGCTTGTTGCAACTCCATTCCCAACAAGCAGTGGCGTACCCGGTGGGGAGGGTGTGTTTGCAGGAGGCAGGGGTCTGCCGCCGATGACGACAATTTCTTTTCATTTTCGGGTGTTTCCCGGCTGTTTCCCCTTGGGGGCAGGTCGAATTGGCCTATGGTGGTGGGGCTTCGTTCGCAGACAGCTGCTGTGGGGGGAGCCTCTTTGCCAGCAAGAGTGGCGTTCGGGGTTGTCCTTCTGAATGTTCAGGGGGATGGCGCGGTGTGCGTGTTGGTGGGGTGGGGGTGTGATTGGGTCTTTTTGGCACGGGCTGTGCTGGAGGGGCCCCGACAGGGGGCACAATCCGCCGCGCCCGTCGCCGCCCAAAATTCGCGTTATTTTACAACACCTTAGTCGAAACCCAGCCCAGGCCCATCGCGGCCAGCACCGACGCCAACTTTGACAGTTTTTATGTCGGTACTAAACAGCATCCCTCACCGGCCCACGCTGAACCGACTTAAATTAAGATGCTTACACGAACATTCTCGACAGCATTCTTCTCCAACTGAACAGTATGGAGCGTTTGCCCCCGTCGCCGACTACAACGGGTTGGCGCCGTGCACATCATTGGGCCGCCGCACCAACAGGTAGGTGAACTGCCCGCCGTCGCCCTTGCCGATGGCGTTTTGGAAGGCGTCGAAGTCGCCAGGCGGCATCGTCTGGCAGCCCACCGAAGACGGACGCGACGACCCCCCTTTGTGCCACTGCAGACCGGTGGCGTAGTAGTCGTGCTGCTGGGCCCGGGCGTCTTCTGAAGCTGAAATGGCGCCGTCTTGGTTGAGGTCGCGCGCCACTTTCATCTGATGGTTGTTGGTGGGGTTGTAGCGGCCCTTGTACGAGCGGTTTTTGTACTCGTAGACGCCCGAGCGCAGGTGCGCGATGTCGCTTTTGCCGTCGGCGTTGACGTCGGTGAACCCGCTGGTGCTGCGCTGCCCGGGGTGGCTGGCGCTTTTGAACGGGCCGCCGACTTCTTTCATCTTGCCGTCGATGCATTTGTAGACGCAGGTTTGCCCCGAGTAGCTGCGCAGGTGCCCCAGCTTGTCTTTGGCGGAGGCGTTGGCGCCTGGGCTGTCTTGGTCGATTTGGATGGCGTACGCCTTGCCCTCCACAGGTGGCCAGGCACCGTTGGCCTTCAGCAGTTTTTCGGCTTGGGCTTCGCGTTGCGCCTGGGTGGAGGCAAACGGGCCAGGGGCACGACCTGGCGTGAGGCCGGTGGTGGGATCCGGCTCCCGGCGGCTGATGGGGTTGCTGTTTTGCAGGTCGCCTGCGCGGGTGGTGCCAGCCGGACGGTTGCGCAGATCGTCGATGGAGGGCGCGTGCACGCCGCCACGGCTCGTCTCCACCGACGCAAAGCGTCCGCCTTGTTGCAGTGATTGCAAGGTCGCCGGCCCCACCACGCCGTCCGACCGCAAGCCGTTGGCTGCCTGAAACTTGTAGATGGCGGCTTCGGTTTTGGGGCCGAGCAAGCCGTCTTCGGCCAAAGGTGGCTTCATGCCGGCGGCGTTGAGTTGCTTTTGCAGGTCTGCGACGGCGGGCCCGGCGTGACCGCGCATCAAACCATTGCCGGCGCGAACGTCAGACAGGGCGTCGGGGCCCTTCTCGTACCCCTTCGGAATGCGCGTTTCAGACGCAGCCGTCGACGCGGGCGAGGTGGATTTGGCCCCAGTTGAGGCCGCAGTTGACGCTGAAGTGGGGCGGGCAGAGGTCGACACCGAAGACATGAGCAACTCCCAACAGTTGAATACCGTGACCAGGGTATCGCGCTTTTGTGGCCGGGTGTTGCGTCGGCCCGTGTCGCGGAGTGTGCATCCGACACAGAGGTGGCTCATCGGTCGACAAGCGTGGCAATGTGGCGGACCCGAGGTGTTGGTGTGTCGCTGAAACCCAAAGACGTGATCGTCGGATTTCAAACTGCTGGGTTTCGCACGCAAGGCGAACTCAAGCACTTCATCGCCGAGGTCGGCCGCCAGCCACTCAGCGTTCTCGAACGTCTGGTGCAAGAGACGCAGCAATCGCTGAAGAGCGCCGACGACGACAAGAGCTCCAAGCAGCTCGCCGCGCTCGAGGGCATCCTCGACGCCCACCTCGACAAATCGCTGTTTTCGGTGCTGGTGCGTGCCGTCGAGGGCGCCGACCTTCAGCTCCTGCAGCTGTTGGTGCCGCGCATCTCGGCCACCAACGACCCCGCCCAACATGAGGCCATGTGCGAGCTGTTTCGCAGCGAAAACAAAGACGTCCGCGCCTTTGCCGGCTCGACGTTGTTGTTCTTGGGCGCCGGAAACGAAGCTTTCGAAGCCCTGGTGGAGCTGTGCAAAGACCAGAAGTTGGCAGGGCGCAAAGAGGCCCTCGACTGCCTGGCCCAGGTGGGCGGGACACGTGCGTTGCCGACCATCGTCGCCGTCATCAAGGTGGGGCGCATCGAAGACCGCGTCCACGCCATCAAGCTGTTGGGACGCCCCGAGTTCATCGACAACAACGTGCGTGGCGTGTTGGAGACGTTGAAAGGCGTGTTTGCGGATCCATCGGATCGCGTCGTCGAAACCGCCATCGAGGTCTACAGCCGGTTCTGCACCGAAGAAGACCTGCACATGTACCTGTTGCCCGGCCTTGAGGCGCCTCGGTTGGGCGTGGTCACCGCCATCGTCCGGGCCATGGCGCGGTTTCCGTCGCCCCAGGTGCTGTCGCGCATGGAGCAGTGCTTCGCCCGTGGCCCTCTCGCCGTCCGTCTCGCCGTGATGGACACCTGTGAAGCCGTCGGCGACGAGCGCGTCACGCCCCACATCTTCGACGCCTTGAGCTCGCCGCAGATCGCGGTGCGCAACCGGGCGGGCGAAATCCTCACCCGGCTGGGCCAGCGCCAAACCATCGACGTCGCCCGCACCATCTTGTGGTTGATGCGCAACGCCGACGTCAATGTTCGACGCCGTGCCGTCGAGGTGGCGGCCGAATCCGCCGACCCCACGGGGGAGATGTGGCGCCAGATGCTGCCTCATTTGTCGGATGCCGATTGGTGGGTGCGCGAACGTCTCGTCGACGTACTCGTCACCCAAGGTGGCGAGGCGGTGGTGCCAGAAATGGAGCGCGTGCTGCAAGAGCAGAGCCCCATCGCCCGCATCTACGCCCTCGACGTCTTGGAGCAAGTGAACACCTCTGAAGCGCAAGAGATGGTCATCGACGTGGCCCACGACGACGACGAGATGATGGTGCGCGACCGCGCCGTCGAAGCGTTGTCGCGCATGACGGTCACCCAAGACGGCATCATGACGACGGTGAAGCTCATGCAGGACGTACCGCCGCTGACCGTCAGCTGCGTCGACGCCTTGCGCGAGATGAACGCGCGCGACTGCGCCAAAGACGTCGCCGCGCTGCTGTCGAGGTTCGACCCCAAATTGGTGCTGCCGGTGTTGGCCTGTCTCGACGCCTTTGACGACCCCGAGCAGAGCGTGGCCATCGAACGGCTGTTGGCCGACCCCGACGCCAAGGTGCGCGCCAAGGTCGAGGCGTTGTTGATGCGGTGGTCGTCCTACAAAGGCACCAACTCCATCAACGGCGATGGGCAGCAGGGCAACTTGGGCCTTGAACAACTCCTCGTGGCCTCCGCCCAATACGGCGGCGACGCTGTGCTGTTGGCGTCGGGGGCCAAGCCGATGGTGAAACACCAAGGCGAGGCCACACACCTCGCCCAGGTGAACCTCACCCGCGAACATGTGCAGCACTTGGTGTTCCCGCTGTTGACGCCCAAGCAGCGCATGCGTCTGAAGGAGGGCGTGGAGGTCGAGACCTCGTATTCACTGCGCGACAACGCCGTGCGGTATCGCGTCAACGTCTTCCCGCAGAGCGAAGGCCTCACCGCCGTCTTCGAACGCGCCAAGACCCAGCTGGTGCCCTACCTGCATTTGGGCCTGCCCGACATCACCGAGTTCATCAGCCGGTGGCGCAATGGTCTGGTGCTCCTCGTCGGTGAACCGCGCTCGGGACGTTCGACGACGTTGAATGCCCTCATCGACCACCTCAACGAACACCACACCCGGCATCTGATTTCACTGTCGTCGACGGTGGAGGTGGTGCACCAGCCCAAACGCAGCCTCGTCTCGCAACGCGAGCTTGGCGCCCATGCCGGCGCCCTCGACCTCGCCCTCAAGGCGACCCTGCGCCAAGACCCCGATGTCATCTGCCTCGACGACGTCACCGACAAAGAAGCCCTCGACTTCGCGGTGTCGGCGGCCGAGACCGGCCACCTCGTCATCGCCACCCTGCAGGCGCGGTCGGTGTCAGACGGCTTGATGCGTGTGTTGCGCACTTTCGACGACAGCATGCGCGACCACATCCTGCTGAAACTCAGCAGCTCGCTGCGCGGCACGTTGTTTCAGAAGCTGTACCCTCGACGAGACCAAGACGGAAAGGTCGCCGCCGCAGAGTTCATGCTCAACACGCCGGCCATGGCCAACATCCTGCGCAAGGGCAAAATCAACCAGGTGCCGTCGGTCATCGCCACGTCTGCCAACACCGGCATGGTGGGCCTCGAGGCCGACATCGAACGCCTGGTGCGCGCCGGCCTCGTCGACAAAGCCGTGTTGTAGGCCTTCGCCGGCGTCGACATGTGCGGTGTCTGTTGTGTCAAAGTGCAGTCGTTTTCTTCGCTTTGCGCCCAACCCTGTTAGCCTTCCCAGCATGACTGCTTGCGCTTCTCCCATGCGGCCCCCGCGCCTTCAGCGTCGCCTCCGTGCCCTTGCCACGGTCGTCGCTGTGTTGGTGTTGTGGGCCCCGCCGTCGTCGGCGAAAGACAGCGAAGCACCGCTCATTGAACACACCGAAGTCACCCAGGCGCTGCAAGGGCAGCCGCTGAGCGTCCGCGCCAAGATCCAAGACGAAAGCGGCATCTTTGACCCCACCGTGCTGTTTCGCGTGGGCTCGACAGGCGAGTTCACCACCCTCAGCATGGAGTCGGCCCCCGACGGCAAAGACGAGTTTGTGGCGGTGATTCCCGCCTCGGCATTGGGCGTCGACGTCACCCAGGTGGAGTATTTCATCGAGGCCTTCGACATGGAGGGCAACGGGCCCGCCCGTTTTGGCGAGGTCGAGTTGCCCATCACCGTGAAGGTGGTGCCCCCCCCCACACAAGCGCCCGACGAAACCCCCGACCCCGTCCGCAAGACCCCGGAGCCATCGACGTCGACGTCGACGACCGAGGTGGACGGCGCAGACGAAGGCGGCGGCATGGGCTGGCTGGTGTGGACGGGCGCGGGCGTCGGCGGCGTGGTGCTCGTGGGTGCCCTCGTCGGCGGCGGTGTCGCGGCCTGGTACTTCTTGCAGCCGACGGAGCCCGACCGTCCGAGTGAAGTGCAACTGCAAATCATCTCGCCCCTGCCCACCACCAGCGCCTTGTTGGGCACTTCAGGAGGCCTCGAATGAGGGTGCGGTCGCTGCGTCACATCGCCGTGGGCATCTCAGTGTGTGCGTGGGTTTTTGGCTGCGGCCAAGACACGTCTGACGTGCAAGCCGCACCGGTGGAGTTCGGCCTGCCGCTCGGCTTGCTCGTCGAGTGCGCCAATGTGCCGTCTGACCTTGAAGCGGAGCTGTGGGTCAGCGGGGTCGCCGACCCCTGTGCGCTCACCGTCGACGTCGCAGGCGAGAGCACCAGCGGCACTTGCACCATCCCCGCCGGACGCGACCGCACCGTCTCGGTCGACTGGTTTGTGATGCGCGATGGCACCCGGGTGTTGTTGGCCCAAGCCCGCGAGCGTTTGCAGCTCGCCGACGCCGAGGCCGACATGGAATGGCGCATTGGCGCCGACGACATCGAACCCCGGCTGTGCCTTGACCTGCGTGACGACCAACTCAACGGCAGCGAAACGCAGTTGTTTGACGGCGAAGAACGGCTCGTGTGCGACCTCGACGCCAGCTGCACCGATGGGCTTGAAATCGCCTGCAGCAACTTGGGCGAAGTCTGCGCCGGCGAAGACCCCCTGCAGTAGCCTCGACGCCATCGTCTCGACGTCAGTCGGCCACTCGGCCGGCTTTTGGCGTTGCCGCTCGCTCAAGCCTGGGGGTGCGTGGACTGATGGGCCTTGAGCGTCGCGCTGTACTTCTTGTCGACGCCGAGGATGTGGCCCTGCAGCCAGTTTTTGAAGAAGTTCATCAGGTTGTCGTCGAGGGTGCGGGCGCCAGATTGCAGCTGGTCGTGAATCTGCTGAATCTGCTCAATGAGCTTGGCGTGGTGTTTGGCGTGGGCCTCGAAGTCGGCGTAGCCGGCCTTGCGCATGGCGTCTTCTTCCCAGTTGAAGTGCTTCACGGTGTAGGCGATGAGCTCGTCGAGGGCGGCGAGGGTTCGACTCGTGGGCGCTTCGCGGGTGTGGCAATCGTAGAGTGCGTTCATGCGATCGATGAGCGCGCGGTGCTGCCGATCGATCTGCTCGATGCCGACGGAGTAGATGCTGCTCCAGGTGAACAAAGACATGGGTGGACCTCCTTGTTGTGCCCGTTGCATCGGCGAGTAAAGGCCCGCTGTACGTGATGAATTTCCCCCATGGGGTGCACGAAATCGCGCTGACGCGTGCAGTCGGCTGACTTGGAAAGCGTTTTTTTGCGACGGGTGAACAGCGCGGGCTGGGGGGCCTGCTGTCCGCTGTGTGCAGCGGCGCAGGCGATCTGCACCCCACTTTGCAGGTGGGAGGGGCACGCCTGTTGTGCGCTCATGTCGCATGCGTCGATGAAGATCTGCGCCTTCTTTGTCTCGCATTTGTCGTCGACAACCGGCGCACCGCATGCCTGACAGAAGAAGGTGTGATGTGCCGCAAAACGTGCGTCTGGATCGAACACACCCCACACAAGCGTTAAAGCCCACCTCCATGTGCGTCGATGAGCCCAGTCAGAGAGCGGACCCTCCAGGCGTGAGGACGCGATCGCAAGGAGAACCCCTAAACGCCAGAAGCGGAGGACGTGCATGCGCTGGAGTACGACGAAGAAGCTGGGAACGGCGGCCCTGATGACCCTGGGCCTTTCCCTCAATGGTTGCGCCGAAGGCGGCGCCGAATGGACCCCTGACGTCGAGGATGTGGAAGGCATCCCCGAACTGTCTCAACCCCTGACCCCCCTGGCCACGCCGTGCACCTACGACGGCACCACCAAGACCGCCACGGTCGTCTTGGCTGCCGGTGGTGAGGTCGCGGTCATCGCCAAGCGCTCGGTCGACAGCGCCCTCATCGTGAACGGCGTCGCTTGCGGCACGGCCTTGGCCACGACCACCAAACGCATCAACGTCACCGGCGGCGCCGGTGCCGACACCGTCATCATGGATTACATGAACGGCGTGTTCTCGGCGGGCTCTTCCACGGCAGTGGGCGTGAACGCTGACCTGGCCGGCGGCACCGACGCGTTCCGCATTCGTGGTTCGTCCTCTGCCGACACGGTGAGCTTTGGCGTCGATGGCATCGCCATCAACGCCGGCTCCAGTCTCGACATCACCACCGCCAACGTCGAGAGCTACACCGTCTCGCTCGGCGCCGGCAACGACAACTTCTACGGCACCGGCGGCAACGGCTCTGGCGCCACCGCCTACACCGGCGCACTCACCATCTACGGCGGCGAAGGCAACGACAACCTCACCGGCGGCGACGGCGTCGACACCATGTACGGCGGCGACGGCAACGACACCATCGCTGGCGGCCCTGGAGCCGACGTGCTCAACGGCGGCGCTGGCGACGACACCTTCGACGAAGGCGCCACCTCCAACGGCGGCGACACCTTTGACGGCAACGCTGGCACCGACACCGTCGACTACTCGGCTCGCACCGCCGCCCTGACCATCACCATGGGCGACGCCACCGCCAACGACGGCGAGTCGGGCGAAACCGACGACATCTCCAACGTCGAAGGCGTCAAAGGCGGCTCCGCTGCAGACACCATCACCGGCAGCGCGGCAGCCGACGTCATCTACGGTGGCGGCGATGCCGACACCATCGACGGCGGTGGCGATGCCGACACCATCTACGGCGAAGCCGGCGACGACGACATCACCGGTGGTGCCGGCGACGACATCCTCTACGGCGGCGACGGCGACGACACCTTCGACGAAGGCAGCGCCGCCTCCGGTGCCGACACCTTCAACGGTGGCAACGGCAGCGACACCGTCGACTACAACGCACGCACCAACGCCCTCACCGTCACCATCAACACCACCGCCGACGACGGCGAGTCGTCTGAGGGTGACAACGTGAAGACCGACGTCGAGAACCTCATCGGTGGCGCTGGCAACGACATCTTCACCGGGTCCACCGCCAACAACAACCTCGACGGCCGCGCCGGCAACGACACCCTCAACGGTGGCACGGGTGACGACACCTTCCCGCAAGGCACCGCCGACGATGGCGACGACACCATCAACGGTGGCAACGGCACCGACACCGTCGACTACTCGGGTCGCACCGCCGCCCTCACCATCACCATGGACGACGAAACCGCCAACGATGGCCTGTCGGGCGAACTCGACAACATCGGTCTCGACGTCGAGAACTGCCTCGGCGGCACCGCTGCCGACAACATCACGGGCAACGACAACGACAACCTGCTCGAAGGCGGCGGCGGCGGCGACACCCTCAACGGTGGCGCTGGCAACGACGAGCTCTTCGGCTCCTCGAGCAACGACACCATCAACGGCGGCGCTGGTGACGACACCATCGACGGCGTGAGTGGCACCGACACCATCGACTGCGGTGCGGGCGACGGCGACATCTCCTTCACCACGGGCACCAACTGCGAGCTGTGATGAAGACGTCGAACGTCAGATGAACAAGGCCACCTTCGGGTGGCCTTTTTCTTTGGGCGACGACGTATCGCACCTCTGCCCACAATGTCGCACGGACGTCTGCCCCACGGCAGATTGTCCTATGTCAGTTCACGCATTTTTCTTCTGCCTGCGCCGATACTAAAATCAGCAGACGCACCTTGTGGTGCAGGGGGAAGTGGAGCGCGCATGAAGTTGGCCAATCAGCACACCCGTCGTCGTCGTCACTCCCTCGTTTGGTCGACGACGTTTTGGGCGCTGTCGCTGTTGGCGTCGACCACCCTGCTCGCGCAAAACACCCCCAAAGCCCGTGTCCCGGGGCAGGTGCTGCTGAAGATCCGCGGCATCACCGCCCAACAGATGGCCCTCGGCGACACCCTCAAAGGCAGCTTCAACGTCGACGCCCTTGCCAAACGCAACGGCGTGCAACTGCAGTTCGTGAAACCCCTCGCCATGGGCTACGGCCTCTACGAAATTCGCGACGTGGGCGAGAGCTTCAAAACGCTTCCGTCTGAACAAGACACCCTTGAACTCATGCTGCGCCTGTCGGCCGACAGTGACGTCGAGCGCTACGCCGACAACCGGTGGTACACGGCGCAGCGGGCGCCCAACGACCAGCACTACGGCGTCATGTGGCACCTCGACGACATCGGCGCCGAAGCCGCCTGGGACATCTCCGTCGGCACCAGCGATCAGCGGGTCGGCGTCGTCGACACCGGCATCTTGCGCAACCACCAAGACCTCGTCGACAAAGACGCCTTTGGCTACGACTTCGTGAGTTGCAACCCCAACTTCGACAACACCGCGTGTGGCAACACCAACGACGGCAATGGCCGCGACGCCAACTACCAAGACCCCGGCGACGAGTGCCAACCAGGAAGCGGCAACAGCTACCACGGCACCCACGTCAGCGGCACCATGGTGGCGTCGACCAACAACGGGATCGGCACCGCCGGCGTCAACTGGAACGCCAACCTCGTGTCGGTGCGCGCCCTCGGCCGCTGTGGCGGCACCACCGTCGACATCATGGAAGGCGCGCTGTGGCTCGCCGGCTACAACATCAACGGGGTCCCCTCTGTCGCGGGCGATGCGGTGTCGGTGATGAATCTTTCGTTGGGCTCGCCCAACACCAGCTGTTCGCAGTGGGAGCAAGACGCCATCGACGTCATCAACGCCTTTGGCGTGCTCTTCGTCGCCGCTGCCGGCAACGACGGCGGCCCCGTGCTCGCCCCGGCCACCTGCACGGGCGTGGTGTCGGTCGCCGCCCACGGGCCCACCGGCAACTTGTCGGGCTACAGCTCCTTCGGCCCACAGATCGAAGTCGTCGCCCCCGGCGGTGATTTCAACGCCCGTGGCTACTACCGCTTCGAAGACGGCATCGCGTCGACAACGGGCCCCAACAACAACAGCTACACCTACAACAACGGCACCTCCATGGCGGCGCCGCACGTCGCCGGCGCCATCAGCGTCATGCAAGCGGTGAACCCCGACCTGCAGTTTTCAGAACTGCGTCAGCTGTTCGTCGACACCGGCGACGCGTGTGGGTCGTGCCAAGGCGTGCCCACCCTGCGTCTCGACCGCATTCTCGAACGGTTTGGCGTGACCCCCTCGCCCGACCCCGAACCCGGCGCTGAACCCGAGCCACAGCCAGAGCCGGAGCCCGTCGTCGACGATGGCTTTGAAGAAAACGACAACGCCGAGCAGGCCGCCAACATCGAATGCGGACGCGCCGTCTCGCTGTACGCCATGGCCAATGACCAAGACTGGTTTGTCGTCGAGGCCAACCCGGGCGCCCAAATCGAAGCCAGCATCAACGCCGCCAACGGCGTCGACCTCGACCTGTACATCGTCGAGGGAGGTGAAGTGGCCGTGGCGTCAGAAAGCCCCACCGGCCAAGAAGCCGTCAGCCGTACGGCGTTGTCGTCGGGGCAGTTTCTCGTCGTCAACCCGTTCAACGACCAACAAAACGGCGTGGCCCACGAAGGCGAATACACGCTGATCATCAACTGCGTCGACGACGACCCGTCGCCCGCGCCAAACCCAGAGCCCACGCCGTCGCCCACGCCGTCGCCTGAAGGGGAGCCCGACCCGCAGCCTGGCGTCGGCGAGCCCGACGCCCAACCTGAACCCACGCCGTCGCCCGATGACGAGCCGGATGCACCGCCGGGGCCGCCGATTCTCTCTGGCGACGACGACGCCGAGCCCAACGACACCCTGCAGCAGAGCTTCGCCCTCGAATGCGGTGAAGAGGCCTTCTTCGTCTCCAACGACGACGACTACTACCGCGTCAATGTCCCCGACAACTCCAGCTTCGAGGCCAGCGTCGTTACCGGCGGCTCCCCCCTCGACATGAAGGTCATGGCCGCCGCCGACGGCACGGTGTTGGCCGAGGCCGAAGAACGGCAAAGCTCGTCGACGTCGAGCGTCACCCGCACCGCCAGCCTTGAAGCGCTCTCGGCCGGCGATTACGTGGTGTGGGTGTCGCGTCCTCAAGGGTTGGCCGTGAGCTACACCTTGCGCACCACCTGCGAGCCTGCGCCCGAAATCACCACCTGCAGCCACGCCCGACTCGACGTCGTCAACGACGACACCCCAGTGTGGGGCTTGTGCGGTCTGTTGGTATTGGCCATCGCGTCGCGTCGACGACGACGACGACGACGCTGAGGCTCTACAGTTGAGCGTCGACGTCGAGGATGGCGTCGGCAATGGTCTGGGGCACTTCTTCTTGCAAGAAGTGCCCCGCGTTCGTTCGCGTCACCTTCGCCGTTGGCTTGAGCCGTTCGATGTGGGTGCGCACGCCGCCAAGCACGGGGTCGTTGTCGCCCCACACCACGTGGCACGGCCCGTCGAAGGCGTCGAAGACCTCTTGGCATTCTTGCAGCGGCTGGATCGACACGTGGTGCGCGTCGTCGGGCACCATGCGGGCCAACGCCAACGGCGCTCCGTTGTCGAGGCGGTTGCGCAGCGGGTAGCGGTAGGCGCGCTGTGCCACGTACGGGATGGATCGCTTGTCGCCCTGCGCGATGTTCAGGTTCAACTGCGGAAAGCCCAGCCCGCGAAACGCGAGGGGCGCGAGCACCTTGCTGTGGGCGAAGCGGTGAAATGCCGTCGGGCGAAAGCCCGGCTTGGGCGGTCCGACGACGGTGTTGAGCACCACCAAACCGCTGAGCCGGTCTTGCATGTGGCGAAAGGCGTGCAAGCCGATGGGCCCGCCCCAGTCTTGCACCACCAAGATGACGTCGCGCAGGTCGAGGGCTTCGACGAGGGAGGCGATGTACCGGCTGTGGTTGCGCAAGGTGTGCACCAACGGGTCGCGCGGTTTTTCTGAAAAGCCGAGGCCGATGAGGTCAGGCGCCACCAAGTGCAGCTGTTGGCCTCGATTGTCGTCGAGGAGAGCGGCGATGACCTTGCGGTACAAGAAGCTCCACGTGGGATTGCCATGCAACATGAGCACGGGGCGTCCTTCACCTCGGTCCATCACATGCATGTTGCGCCCGCTGACCACCACCCGTCGGTGGCGCATGAGGGGCAGCTGGCGCTTGATGAACAACGGCAACATGAACGTCGATTGGTGCATGCGGCCGTCTGTAGCACGTGGTCGACGTCAGCGCGATTGGCTTCGCCAGGCGATCAGTTGGTGGGCACCGACCACTGAAAGCGGGTGTGGATGGCGCTGTGGTCAGACAGGTCTTCACCGTCGTCGGTGACCATCTCGTCGGCCACCCGCCACAACACCGGGGTCAACGTCAGCACCGACGACGAGCGCCACAAGAAGCGGTCGATGTGTTCGTCGTCGCATTGCAGCGCACGGCAGGCGTCGTCGAGGTCAAGCCGCTGCATCAGGTCTTGCAGCACGGGCTCGTCGACGTCGTCGAAACCATGCAAGTTGGTGTCACCCCCCAGCACCAATGCGTCGTCGGCGTGGTGCTCGTCGAGAAAGGCCACCAATTGGTCGAGTCCGGCTTCGCGGGCGGCGTTGTCTTCGGGCCCGCCTCCCGCTTCGGCGTGAAAGTTGACGACGACGAGCTCGACGCCAGCGGTGCCGTTGAGGGTGTGGGTGGCGACGGAGAAGCCTTTGTTCGCCAAGCAGTCGCTGGAGCCAAAGTCGATGCCGCCGTAGCACTCCACCCACCGCTCACGCACCACGTTTTCGGTGTCGAAGGCGAAGTGCGAAAAGCGGTTGAGCCCGTCGCCCACCAGCCGTTCGTAGTCTTCAAGCGGTGCACTTTGGTGGGCGTGGTCGACGTCGGCACGCAGTTCACGCTGGTAGGTGAAGTCTTCTTGCACCAACACCAAGTCGTAGGCGTTCAGCCGTGGACTGATGAGCGGGATGTAGTCTTGCGGCTCGCTTCCGCTCAGCCCTTCTGGCAGGCCGGCGACGTTGTACGTCAACGCGTCGAACGCACCTTGCATGGCAGGAGCATCGACCCTGACGTCGTCGACAAAGGGCACACAGCCCAGCGACGCGCTCAGCCCACAGCAAAGCGCGCCGCTCATCACAAGCAGCGCGCTCCAGCGTTGAAAGACAGTCGTCGAGGTCAATCTTCGTCGTCCCAGTCGTCCCAGTCTTCGTCGTCATAGTCGTCGACGCCGAGCACGTTGCGCACTTTGCGCCGACCGTAGGTGTCGCCGCCGACACCGCCGATGACGCCGCCGATGACCGAGCCCACGGCCGTGCCGATGACGGGCATGGCCAAGGTGCCGACGAAGCTGCCGACGTAGGCGCCGCCTGCTGCGCCCGCCATGCCGACGGCGTTGCCGCCCATGCGCTCGGCGAATTCGGTGGCTTCGATCTTGCCGCGGGCCAGACGCACGCCGTCACGGGCGGAGTCGAACATGAACAGCGCGGTGCCTGCAGATGCGGCTGGCGACTTGGCCAACACGCCGAACACTTTTTTGAGCGTCTCTTGGTTCACGCGCTTGGCGAGCTCGCGCACCCCGAGGTGCGCGGTTTGCGACACGGCCAGCTTGGCGCTGGCTTCAGAGACGATGTCGGCGACACGGCCTTTGGCACGCTCCGAGATGGGCCGGGGCCGGCCGTCGTCGTAGGTCGGATCTGGCGGCCGATCGCGTTCGCGGCTGGCCACATTGCCGGCGGCGACGCTGGCCGCGGTCATGAGGTCTTTCACCAAGCCCATGTCACACCTCTTTCATTGCGCTCGCAGACGAGCGACGTCGACGACGCAGGCGCGGTCGACATCGTCAACGTGGGCACGCCTGGCGCAGACGACAAGGCTAGCACGCCGCCAGAGGCAACGCGAAAAAGCAGACTCACCCTAAGCGTCTGCAGATACACGCCTTTTTCGCCGAACATGCAGCAGGAGACCGGCCACCCACAGCGCGATCCCACCGGCCCAGCCGTTCGGCGTGGCGCCCTGGGTGCTCTGACAGCCGCACGGGCCCGGCTCGGGCTCGGGTTCTGGTTCGGGCTCGTCTTCAGGCGCAGGCCCCGGTGACGGCTCCACCGACGGGCTGGGGCCGACGCCTCCATCGAGCACCACGCCACCGTCGGGGGCGAAGAGGTAGGCGCAGCGCTCTTCGCCCACCGTCCCCGCCGGGCAACGCCGCTCCACCACCGACAAAAAGTCGAGGTCGGTGTCCCAAGAGGCGACGCCGCCGTCGGCAGAGGCGCCCGTCGTCGACAAAAAGTGCGCCAGTTGAAACGGCTGCCCGCATCCCCACAGCCGTGCATCGCCCGGCAGTCGCAGCAAACACCGAGACGGACCTTCAGCAGGCGCAAACGTGTCGCCGTCGGTGGACATGTGCAGCGTCTGTCGATTCAACACGAAATACTCAGCGTCGTCGAACACCCGCCAGTCGAGGGGTGTGCCTTCGATGACGATGGGCTCGCCTGGCGTGACGACGTCGAGGGAGCTGCGAAAAAAGTGGGTGGCGCCGTCTCGTTGGGCGGTGAGGCCGACGCGATCGCCGTTGACGCCGACGCTGAGGATGTAGTCGTCGTCTGAAAACGCGGCCGGCCATGTCCAGGTTTGGCCCCCGTCGAGGGAGACGTACAACGCCGACAGCGGATCGCCAGGCTCCACCTGGTAGTCGACGCCGGTGGCGTACATGGCTTGTCCATCTGCGCTCATCGACAACGACGTGAACGCCAGCGTCGTCGACAAAGTGGGGGGCGTGACATCGACAAACGTCTGTCCGTCGTCTTCGGTGCGCCAGATGCGGTTGTCTCCATCGCTGTCGGCGGTGGCCACAGCGAAGGTGCTGGGCACCTGCAACGCGGTGGCCAGCGACGCCACGGTGCGTTCGCCAATGGGCTCGATGACGTCGTACGAACATCCATTTGTCGTCGTCAACAGACCGACCGAGCTGCCGACGTAGATGAGACCGTCAACGCCACGATGGTAGAACAACACGGCGCCGCCGACGCTCTCTTCGCAGGTGCGCACCCATTGCTCGTCTTCGAACAACACGATGCCCCAGGTGGTGGCCCCCCCTTCAAACACGCCGGCGTCGTCGACGAAGGGCAGCCGACCTTCAGGTGCGCCAAGGTGGGCCGTCGCCGTCGACGCCGTGAATGCGCCCATCGCCATTGCCCCCAGAAGTCTTCGCCATCGCATCGTCATCACCGTCGTTTGCAGATGAAGCCAATGTAGCGAGTGGGTGCGGGATGTGCTCCGACAATCGACCGACCCCCCTTTCGTCGACGGTGACGTCGTCATCGCGTTGCACGACGTGTTTCAGATGCTACGCAGGCCCCCATGGAGTTGCCCATCTTCGGCCCCGCCCCCGACGTGCCCCTCTGCCAAACGGCAGACGGGTCCTGTGGCGCTTGTTGCGGCTTGTACAACTTCAAAGACCGCAGCGACGACGCCCATCGACGTCGTCTCCGTCGACGCACCGACCTCGTCACCGCCGCCTGGCCCGACGTCGATGCCTTGCGCGAGGCCAAGGAAACCTTGATGAACGAGGAGCGCGACGACGTGCTTTTCGCCACGGTGCGGGTGTGCCCCTACGCCGGCTACGTCGAGGAGCCCGACGACGCCCCCGCCCGCGTGGGGTGCTTGTTGCATCCGCTGCGCCACCCCGACGGCGCCGACCTCCGCGACCTGGGCGTGTACCCCAAAGAGGTGTGTGGCGGACATTTCTGCGCCAACCATGAATGGCTGCGTCCCCGTGAACGGGCTTTCGCCGCCACCTGCACCGGCGACGCCTATGGACGCGTCGTCACCGACGCCGGTCTGGTCAAAGGCCTGGTGCAGCTCCTCGAAGAGCAACTGGCGCGTCCGCTGCGCACCAAAGACTGCGTGCGCACGTCGACAATGGCACCCGCCTTCGATGCCTTTTGGCAGACCCTTTTGCAGTGGCCGTTTCGCGACCCCGACCCCCAGCGGTTCGGCAGCTTCTGGGTCACCGGCGCCGACGCTGCCGAGCATGCGGCATTGGGATGTCTGCAAAAGGTTGGCATCGACGACGCGCCCGCCGCCGAGCGGGTGTGCGATGCCCTGGGGACGGCGGTGTCGTCGACCGAAGAGGGCCGCGATTGTCTGCGTCTGCTGCACCAAGTGGTGGCCACCCTCGCCCACGCCCTCAGCTGACCCACACGGCGAACGTTGGCACGGCAAGACTTGCAGTCGAAAGCGTCCGTGCGATGGCACACGTGGCTCGGTGGCAGGCGCCACATGGCGGATGGTACGCTGTGCTTATGTCCATCCTCGCCGACGATCAGCTGGCCCCGGGCTTTCTCATTGCCCCACCCTCGCTGGCCGATCCCAACTTCGATGAAACCCTGGTGCTCTTGGCGTCGCACGACGACACCGGCGCCACTGGGTTCATCATCAACCGCGAGGCGAGCTTCAGCTTGTACACCCTCCTCGACGACCTCGGCATCGATGCCGTGGTGCCCGACCGGCGGGTGCTCCTCGGCGGCCCGGTGTCGACGTTGTCGGGCTTCGTGCTCTACCGGCACCCGAAGAACGAGCCAGGCTTTCCCGGCATCTCGGTCACCGACTCCGTCAGCATTTCGGCATCCCGCGATCTTCTCGAGGCCTGCGCCGGCGGCCAGGTGCGCTCGTTCGACCTCCTGCTTGGCTGCGCCGGCTGGGGGTCAGAGCAGCTCGAAAGCGAACTCGACCGCGGTTCGTGGCTGCACTCCGCCTATGACGAAGAACTGCTGTTCGACGTCGACATCGATGCCCGCTACCAAGAAGCCTACTCCCGCTTGGGGGTCTCGCCGTGGGGCTTCATGGACGTCAAAGGCGGGGCCCAGGCGTAGGCCATCCAGCACACGGATTTGACGAAGTCCGCTGACAAGTGACGACGGTGACGACCGCGTTTGCCGCGTCACGTGGGGATCTTCGTCACTTTCTGTAATTTGGCTGCTTCGTGGTATCCACAGAGTGTCGTGGCCGGCGAAGTGCTGGCTCGAAAGGTGGCTTTGATGGCGCATCAACCCATTTCTGCTCGCTCCCTTGCTGCTGCAGCCACTGCCTTGGTGGCGTGTTTGGTGGTGTCGAGCCCTGCTTCGGCGTCGACAACCGCGTCGCCAAACATGGCCGCAGACCCGCACGTCGACGTCGTCGTCGCGAAGAAAAAGAAGCGCAAGAAGAAGCGCAAGTCGAAGAAACAGCGCGCCGCCGAAAAGAAGGCCGCTGAAGAAGCGGCCAAGAAAGCCGCCGACGAAGAGGCAGCGAAGAAAGCCGCTGAAGAAGCGGCTGCGGCCAAAGCTGCTGAAGAAGCAGCGCAAAAAGCCGCCGCAGACGAGGCGGCGCAAAAAGCGGCTGAAGAGGCCGCTGCAGCCAAAGCTGCTGAAGAGGCCGCGCAAAAAGAAGCTGCGGCCAAAGCGGCGCGAGAGGCAGAGCTGGCCCAAGCGCAAGAAGCCAAGGGGCTCGATGCGCGTGTGCGCCGTTTGTCGGATGCGTTGGCCCGCGACCTCAAACGGCTGCCGGGCGATCACCGCACGCAGACCTTTGCGGTGCTCCCTCTCGACGACCTCGACGACGGCAGCAAGCAAAAACAGCTGGGCTTGGTGGTCTCTGACCTCCTCACCACCAACCTGGTGCGCGATCACCGTCTGCGTCTCGTCGAGCGCGCCCGGCTGAAGTCGGTGTTGAACGAGGTCTACCTTGCCGAAACTGGGCTCACCTCCGGCAACGTCACCACCATTGGCGAGATGACGAACGCGGAGTCCATGGTGCTCGGCGGCGTGGCCGAAACCGGCGACGTGTTTACGGTCAGCGCCCGCGTCGTCAACGCCGATGGCGAAGTGGTGGTGACCCACGAGGCCAAGATCCCCCGCGATGAACTCATCGCGCTCTCTGAAAACGCCGTTGTCTTGCGTTCGCGCACCGGCGGGTTGTTTCGCTCGCTGCTCATCCCCGGGTTCGGCCAGCTCTACAACAAAGAGCCCGGCAAGGCCCTCATCGCAGGTGGCACCGTCGGCGCACTCGCCGTGGGCACCGTCGCCACCTTGGGGACGGCCGGCGCCTACCACCTTGCCTACTTGAACACCTGCCCCGGCAACTTCGGGCCGGTGGAGTGCCCCTCCGACTTCAAGCAGCGGGCCGACACCCTCGAAGGGCTCCGCAGCACCGCCAACGTTTTGTACTCCGTGTCGGCAGGGTTGGCCGCCGTCACCGCGGTGGCTTGGGGCATCAATGCCGTCGACGCCTACTTCAGCGGCGTCGATGTCGACTCGGTCTCCGACGCCACGGTCGAGTAGCCCTCGACCGTCCTGACCGACGCAAACCTGGTGCAAAAGCACCAGGTTTTGTCTTTGCGGCGGCCAAATCGCTCATTGCTTTTCATCAGAGGCTGGGCATGCTTCGGCTGTTGGACCACGTTTGGCCGCCACGGCCGGCGATTGCAGGAGCGAGCACATGAGGTGGATGCGAGGGGCACAAGGCGCAGCAGTGGCGGTGATGCTCATGGGGCTTTCGGGCTGTCCTGGGTGCCCCTACGGCCCTGAAGAGGCCATCCCCCTGCCTGTCCCCGCCGACGACCAAGGCCACTCCCAGCAATACCACGAGGCCTTTGCCGCAAAGCCGAAGCCCGCCAAAGGCCCCTGGGACAAAAAGGCCGCTCCCCTCGGCGTCGACCTCGTCGCTGCACTTGGACACACCGCAGGCCAGCTGGGCTGTCTGTGGGAGAAGGCCAAAGGCCCCCTCAAAGGCATCGCCTGTGACGCGGCCGCGCCCGCCGTCGTCGACAAATGCACCCTCACCGCCGAGCAACTGGTGCAAGGGCCTCAGCTGCCTCCCGAGCACATTGCACAGGTGCATCCCTACGTCGAAGACATCACCTTGCACTGGGAAGCCGGCCAGCTTCACGCCGTCACCTTCGTCGCTCTCGACTGGGTGCAGAAAGATGAGCTGAACTTGTTGTCGATTCCGACGGTGAGCGAGCCCATGACGACGACCACCAGCTTGTGCCGAGGCTCGCGCTGGTGCGTGAAGCTGCAAGCGCAGCCGGCGTTCGACAAAGCCAGCTGCACCGCTGAGCAAGCCCCGCAAACGCCGTAGCCCTGCTGTCTGGATGACTACGGCTTCGGCCGGTGCACCGCAGCCAACTGGGCCACCAAACGCTCGACGACGTCGACGGCGGGTTCTCGCTGGGCGTATTGCTCGGCCTCCAACACCTGCAATGCCCGCCGCAACACCAGACGGTCGTCGGCGGATGCTTGCTCGACAACGTCGGCCACGGCTTCACGATGGGTGCGGCTGTCGTCGACGTCAACCTGCTGCAGGCGTCCCACGGCCGCCAACAACGCTTCAGACAACGGATGCTGCCCTCCCCATTTGCGCTGTCGACGTCGTCGACGCCAGAGCACGATGAGCACCACCGCTCCGCCGACCACGCTGACGGCCGTCAGGCCTTGTTTGAAGGCGGCTTTGAGGGCGTCGGGGTCGACCAACGAGCGGCGGGCGTCGCGCAATGCCGACACCTGGTCGTCGAGGGAGAAGTCGATGATGGTGTCGTCCCAGAAGCGCTGGATGCGCTCCATCCACGCCAGGGCGCCGCCCAAGATCTCGCCCGGATTGCCGGCGACGGGGGTGGCGTCGTCGACGACCCAGCCGGCGCCGTCGCGAAACCACTCCACCCAGGCGTGGGCGTTGCCGCTGGTGAACACCACGACGTTGCCCTCCTCGTCGAACGAACCGCCTTGGTAGCCGCCCACCACCCGCGCCGGAATGCCTTTGAGCCGCAACATCAACGCAAAGGCGGCCGCGAAGTATTCGCAGTGGCCCGCGCGGTCTTCGGTGAGAAACGCCGTCAGCGGATCCTCCTTGAGGCCGGAGGGCTGGTCGAGGGTGTAGGTGAAGTTCTGCAGGAGGTGGCGACGCAACCGCACCACCACCTCGTCGTCGTTGGCCGCCCCTTGAGTGATGGTGTCGACGAGCGTGCGCACCCGGGGGTCGACGTCGGGGGTCTCCAGCCAGGGCTTGTGACGTCCTTCAAGGTCGAGGGTGGGGCCAAACCCAGTCACCGGCGGCACCACCGACGCGAAGTTCAACGTGCCCGCCACCTGGTAGCGCAGCGCCGAACGCACGTCGTCACGTGCCTTCAGTTCACTGCGTCGGTCGACGCCTTGCAGGTACAACGCACGTTTGGGATTGGGCGTGCCCCCGCGCAAGGTGCGGGCGAATTCAACGCGGCCCAGGGAGAACAGGAGGTCGCCGGCGTGGGGGGTGAGAAACACCTCGTACCGCAGCTTTTTGCCGGTCAGCGCCAGGTTCGTCTCGTTCTTCTCGCCGTAGATGATGCGTTCTCGACGGGTGAAGCCCTGCGAGGTGAGCTTGTCGTAGACGCCACCGCGCAAGTAGAGGCCTTGCTCCCACTCCCGCTGCGACAACCCCGTGACCCGGGCGACGACGTCGTTGCCGCCTCCGGCACGTGGCAAGCCGCGCAAGCTGACCTCGCCGGGAAACCGCCCTCCCCGCTGCCCCATGAAGCTGAGGTTGCCCATGCCGATGCGCGGAAAGGTGAAGAAGACGATCAACGTCGACAGCAACACCACCACCGCCACCGCCGACGTCGCCAACAAAAAGGGCACGCCCACGACGTCACGCCGTTCACGCAGCCGTGCCGTGGCCACTTCGTCGTCGTCACCACGCTCTTGTGCCGCGCGCTGCCCCCCCAACAGCAGCTGGCGCGTCGTGAGCGCCCACACAAAGGTGATGCCGTAGAGCACGAACACCGGCGCAAACGACAGCCGCACATTGAGCACCGAGCCGGCCATCACCAACAACAGACTCAACGCGAGCGCCTGCACGTCGTGCTCGAGGGTGCGCTTGGTGAGGAGACGTCCGGCCATGAGGCCCAACAACACGATGCCGCCGGCGTACACCAAGTCTTCGATGCCCCTCGACACCACCTGCGCCGCCCCCAATCCGATGGAGGCGATGCCGATGAGGGTGCCCGAGCCATTGGGCGCCGCCAACGACCGCATGCTGAGCAACGCGGCCAACACCGGTGCCCCCAACACGATCCACGACACCACGGGGAACGCGCCGCCCAACAACACCAACAAGATGGAGGCGCCACACGCCAGACCCACACCCACCTCGTGGGCCAAGCCGAGCGACAGCTTCGACGTCGTCGTCACCGGACTCATGACAGTCTCCCCTCATCGACGCGACCGACTTCAAATTCGTCGGGCACGCTCAACTCGACAACGTCGTCGACGTCACCAGGCGCTGGCACGCCTTCGCAAGACACGCCCACCACCAGCGCATTGCGCGCCGACAGCACCCCGAGGGGCGCGATGTCGTCGAGGTCGACGCCTGCGAGACCGTGGCGCAAGGCGTCTACATGTCGGGGCCCACGACTTGGCAACACGCTCAAGCCGGGGGCCACCAGTCCGACCGCGTGGTCGTCGCGCAACAACTCCAATGCCAAACTGTAGGCACCGCTGAGGGCGTATTCGGCTTGCCGCTCGACGCGCACCCGACGCTGATGACCGGGATGGGCGTCGTGCTGCTTGAGCTGCGCCTTCCACAAACGCCCGCCCAAAAACGGCAGCCGATGCCGCCAACGACGCTTGGGCGCATCGACGACGGGCGGCAACGCAGGCGGCGACACCACCAGCACCACCTCGCGGGTGCTGAACGCCTCGGTCTCTTTCACCGCCCACCGACCGGTGCGTGCCGACACCCGCCACGCCACCTGCCGCAAGTCGTCGCCGTCGCGAAACGGCCGCAACGAAAAGAAATCTTCGCCGACGCCCACCCGACGCGACGGCGTGCCCCCCAGCCGATGGGCCAACGCCCGCTTGGCGTGCCGCACGTCGACGACGGTGGGCCCAACGTGCACCAGCTCTTGCCGCCGCACGTCGAGTCGTTTGGTCTTCTCAAAAAAGCCGAACGGGTAGGCCGTCGTCGCCGTCAACTTCTGCAAGCGGTAGATGCCACGTCGTGACGGCATGAACGACCCCGCCTCTTGCCGCAGCTCTTGCGGCGTCAGCTTCAGCTGAAACAGGGTGTGGGCCTCCTCGGTGTCGTCGACGCTGTCGGGCCATCGCGTCAACGCGAAGTGTGCGGCGACGTCGACCCCGAAGGCCGGAATGCGCGTGCTCTTGTTGTGCACCTCGAGGTCGACGGGCACAGCTTGTTGGCAGTCGGTGTCGAACAGCTGGCGCAGCTTCACCTGCACCGGCCGCAACGTCGTCTCGCTCAAAATTCCGGAGATGAGGATCGACGCCAACAGCAGACCCCAGCCGAAGAACAACAAGTTGTTGCCGGTGTTCAACGCCGCAAACCCCACGGCGAGGGCCATGCCGATGAGAATGCGCCCCTCCCGCGTCACCTTCAGCCGCATCACATTGCGTTTTTGCTTCTCGACGAACGCCTGCCATGCCGACTGCGCAGGGGCAGCGGCTTTCGCAGGGGGCGCCGGTGTCGTTGCATTTGCAGTCGACATGCACGCTCCTTTCGTCGTCGTCAGCGCGGGGCGGCGGTGGTCTCGATGAGCTCGTCGATGATGTCTTTGGTCTTGCGGCGGGCGAGCACGCCGTCGCTCATGCCCTTCAGCGCCACGCGGTGGGTGAGCACATGCCCGGCGGTGTGTTTGACGTCGTCAGGGAGGACATAGTCACGGGCGTTCATGTACGCCATGGCCCGGCACAGATGGGCCCAGGCGAGGGCTCCACGAGGAGAACACCCGAGGTGAATGGCGGAATGGGTGCGCGTGCCCTCGACGAGGCGCAACATGTAGTCGGCGACGCTGTCTTCGATGCGCACCTTCTCGACCTCGCCAAACAAGGCAGCGAGGCTGTCGGGATCGAACACGGCGTCGACGTCGGTGATGGCACGCTCGGCCCCGTGGTGGTTTTGGATGAGGTTCTTCTCGTCGTCACGCGAGGGGTACCCCAGCGACAGCAACACCATGAAGCGATCGAGTTGGCTTTCAGGCAGCGGATACGTGCCGTGGTGCTCGACGGGGTTTTGCGTGGCGAGCACCGAGAAGGGGCCGTCCATTTTGTAGGTGTGCTCGTCGACACTCACCTGCCGGTCGGCCATGGCCTCCAACAACGCACTCTGTGTCTTGGGCGAGGCACGGTTGATCTCGTCGGCCAGCACCAAGTGCGAGAAGATGGGGCCCTTGCGAAAGCGGAGCACGCCTTCTTTGGCGTCGAGCACCTGCACCCCGATGACGTCGGACGGCAGCAGGTCGGCGGTGAACTGGATGCGCGAAAAATCGCAGCCGAGGGCGCGGGCCACAGTGCGGGCCAAAGTGGTCTTGCCAACGCCGGGAACGTCTTCGATGAGCACGTGGCCGCGGGCCAAAATGCAGGCGATGGTGAGCTGCACCGCCTCTTCGTTGCCGCGGATGACCTTGGCGATCTCTGCCTTGGCGGCGTCGAGACGGGCGTGGGCGTCTGCGTTTGGGGAAGCAGTGGAGACGGCGGGCTGCGAGGCATTCATTGGCGAAACCCTAGCAGAGGGCACGAGCCCGAGGGCAGACGAGGCAGAGAGCGAGATGGGTTGTGACACAGTGAACCTCCTGCCTCCTCCTTCTCAAGACCCGGGCCAACGTGGAGTGTCTTTTGTTTTCAGATGGTTGTGCTGTTTTCACGACATCGCACACGCGAGAACTGCGCATTTTGCGCACATAAGCACAATTCAGACACATCGCTGGCCAAGAAAGGAGCTGCATCAAGGGGTTCGTCGAACGTCGAACCTGCTATGTACCTAGGTATGAGATGGGCGCTGCTCCGGGCATTGGTGGTGTGCATGGTGTGCACGACGACGTCGTGGGCGTGGGCCGACGATGGCGACGCCGCAGACCCGCTGCTGGCGGGCACGGATGGCGAACAAAAAGGCGCGGGGCAGCTCTTTTTGGAGGAGAACCTCCTCGACCCCAAAGGCGAATTCTGGGTCCCCCGGCGGGGCCCTCGGTTGGAGGCCAGCTTCTTTTTGGGCGCCGAAAGCTCCTTTGGCGACATTTCCGGCCTCGACGACATTCCCCAGCCCACCGGCATCAGTTGGACGGCAGCCGGCCGCTACTACCCCGTCAGCCGCTTGGCCCTCAGCCTCAACTTGAAGGGCTTTTTTGGCCTCGACGCCCCCGCCGCTGGCACCAGCGCCGCCACCGTCGTCTCTGGCCTCACCGGTGTGCGCTGGGACCTCATCACCGAAAACCGCTTCAGCGTTCTCGTCGATGTGTATTCGGGCCCAGCGTTGTTTGCCTATGCCGACGTCACCGACGTGCTCAAAGACGTGTTGGCCTCCTGGGCGTTGGGCGCCGAGTTCGGCGCCGCCGTCACCTTTCGCTACACGCTCGGCCCCTTCACCGGCGAGCTGCGGGCGTTGACGGGCATTCGCTCGGGCGCGGCCCGTGACATCGGACGTCCCACCACCGACGTCGGCCCCTTCTCAGCCGTCTACGCCGGCGCCGACGTCGGTGTCACCTGGAGTTTTCTCGACGGATTGCACCCTCGTGGCTCGTCGACGGAGACGACGCCATGAGCCGGTCGAAAGAGAGCGAGCGCGAGCGTCGCATGCGCAGCCTCACCCACACCTTGGCGCGGGTGTTGCGGCATCAGTTGAACCGCGATCGCGGCGCCTTCACCGTCGACGAGGCGGTGCGCATTGCGCGGGTGCAGCTGACGCGGGCGGGACGTCCGGCATGCCGCCTCAACGCCGACGCCCGCCGTGCGTTTGAGGCGGAGCTGCAAGGGGCGGCCGCCGAATGCAAAGACCCCACCCGTCCACAAGAGTTGGTGCGGTTTGCCCGCCAATGCGTGGCCGCGGCGTTTGCCCACCAGCCCAAGCGGCAGCCGCTGAACACGCGTGTGAACTCGGGGGAGTCGATGGAGTCGCTGGTGAAGGCGGCCATTCGCACCGAATACTTGGGGTCCAACAACGACGACCAAGTGGTGCATCGCGCGGTGACCCGCCTCATTCACGAACGTCGGCGTGGCCAGCGTGGGTTTGCGCGGGTTCCCCTCGACGACGGGGATGTCATGCGCGAGCTGCTCGACTTGCCGTCGCGGGGGCGGGTGGCTCTGCCCTCGGCCGACATTCGGGTGCACATGGCGCGGGCGGTGTCGCCCGCGACGGGCCGGGGCCCGCGCAAACGCGACAACAGCGTGTCGCACCAGGTGCTGGGCGAGACGCTGCGGCATGCGGCGTTGTTTTCGGATGCCCACCTCGACCAGGCGTTGGGAGGCGAGATTTTGCTGCTGGGGCGCCCAGTGGGATTCGCCGATGCTCGACGACAAACGGTCTTTTTTGAGGTGCGTTCGGCCGCGGCTGCGCACCAGTTGAAGCTGATGGAGCAAGACGTGGTGCGTCGCCTGCGTCAGGTGAAAGGCTTCGAGAAGGTGAAGGCGTTGCGCACCGAGGTGAAGGGGCGCACCACAGGGATTGTGCGCACGCCGCGCCCTCCGCCGCCGGGGGCGCCAGCGCCGGAGCCGGCCCGTCGGGTGTCGGAGTCATCGCTTGAGGATGTCATTGCGCGCCTGCGCCAGAAGTCGCGCGAGTAGGGGTTGGTGCCTGGTTTGCTTGCATTTTTGTGAATGCAATTGACTCGGCGGCCGCCAAACACACCCAATTCAACAAAATGAACAGGCGTCTTCCGCAGCGTTCCACGTCGTCACCCTGCTGCATCCACAGCAGAACAACGGGGCAAGCCTCCGCCCGACCCCACCCTCCCGGGCGGCGACCGACCTCTGCCACGACTGCTGTTGCGCACCAAACACCCGTGGTGCCTCTCTCCCAGCAGGCACCGTGCCAACATCAAAAATTCACCAGCATTTTCAAATTCTTATGCTGGTCAAAGCTGCCCGCCACAAACGCCGCCACAAATGGCGTGTACAACCCTCAATGTTGAGAATGGACCCTGCCATCTTGAGAATCGACTGTGCTGTCAGACCCTTAGCGTTCCACCAGCGGAACCGCCTCGTTCCACATGGACCACCTCAACATCAGTTGCATTTTCGGCCGACCTCCCTCTAACGTCGGCCAGACGCGCATGACGACGTGCAACGGAGGCTGCTGTGCCCCTTTTTGAAGTGTTCATCCCCGCCAAAGACGAAAACTCCATGAACATCACCCTCAAGGTGGACGCCGCCAACTGGATTGGCGCCCTCCGCACGGGTCTGTCGAACATCGGCGAGGGGCACGACGCCATTTCGAACGTGATGTGCGACGTCAAAGAAGACAACTCCATCCACGTCACCAACCCGACATCGGGCCGCGTCTTTCGGCTGAAAGAAGTCGTCGCCGAAGCGCCCGCGCCGGCCGCTGCCGCACCCGCCCCCGAGCCCGCCGGCCCTGCTGAAGAAGCGCCTGAGCCCATCAGCGAAACCAAAGAGCCGCCTGCGCCTGGCCCTGCCAAGGTCGCCGCCGAAGACGTCGCCAAGACGGTGCCCACGCCCGCTCCAGAAATGGCGTCGGCGTCGAAAGAAAAGGCGCCTCCGCCCAAGCGCACCACGGGCCAATTCGCCGCCGCCGACGTGGGCCAAGACCGCGCCGAAAGCGCGCCGCAAGCCTCTGACCCCACGGTGGCCGGCGACTTGCCCCCCGACAACATCGACGTCAACGATGCCATCGCCGATGTTTTCGACGCCACGCAAGACTTGATGATGGACGGCGACCCCGACCCGCAAAAAGTCGCCGACACCCTCCTCGACATCGCCATGAAGATCGTCAAGGCCGAGTCGGGCACGTTCTACATCGCCGACGTCAACAACCACGAACTCGCCTTCGCCGCGGTGCGCGGCCCCAAAGCGGCCGAGTTGAAAAAGAAGAAATTCGCCGTCCCCGTCGGCCAAGGCATCGTCGGATTTTGCGCGCAAGAGGGCGTGTGCTTGGCCATCCAAGACATGCAGCTCGACGACCGCTACTTCTCGGCCATCTCCGACGCCATTGGCTACACCCCGAAAAACACGGTGTGCGCCACGGCCGAAAAAGAAGGCCGGCTCTTCGGCGCCATCCAGCTCATCAACTCCCCCAACCAGGGCTTCTCCGGCGCCGAGATGGAGGTGCTTCGTTACATCGGGCTGTGCGGAGCTGATATACTGGAGCGTGTCTCTGACCTGCACACGGTGATCGGCCTGTAGCCCCACCTGCGGTCACAACAGGAGAAACGGTTGGACCCGTCGAGTGCCCCTGCCAAGGGTGTGTTTGTCAACGCGAGCACACCCGAGCCAACGCCAAGACTTCTTCACAGAAGACCCCTTCACGTCGACGACGGTGAACGCTTGAGGTTCAACATCGACGTCCTCCACGAGGAGGGCGCGAAGTGACCGGCTCTTTCTCCCTCGACATTTTCATCTTGATGTTGTCGCTGGTGTTTTCAGCGGCGTTCTCGTCGGCTGAGACCGCGTTGACGTCGCTGTCAGAGACCCGCACCCGGCGGTTGATCGAAGAGAAGGTGCGCAACAGCAAGGCGTTGCAGCTGTGGCTGGAGCGCCCCAACCGCGTGCTCACCGCCATCTTGATCGGCAACAACGTCGTCAACACGTTCACCGCATCGGCGGCGACGTTGGTGGCGCAATCGTTGTTTGCGAATTCTGCGTTGTCGATCGCGGTGGGGGTGACGACGTTGGCGTTGTTGATCTTTGGCGAAATCACACCGAAGACCTTCGCCAAGAACAACGCCGAACGCTTGGCGCCGACGACGATGACGTTTTTGATTCGTCCGGTGTACATCGTGTGCTTCCCGGCGGTCATCTTGTTCACAGCCTTCTCAAAGCTGTTGGTGCGGCTGACCGGCGGCAAGATCGCCCGTGAGAAAATCACCGAAGAAGACATCGCCGACGCCATTCGCCTCGGGCATCTGCAAGGGGCCATCGAACGGCAAGAGTCGGAGCTGCTCACGTCGATCTTCAACTTCGGCGACACCTTGGTGAAAGAAGTGATGGTGCCGCGCACCGACATTCACGCCGTGCCCCTCGACACCGACATCGACGACGTCCTCGAGCGGGTGCGCGCCCATGCCCACACCCGTGTGCCCGTGTATGGCGAATCCCTCGACGAGATCGCCGGCATCTTTCACGCCAAAGAGCTGCTCCAGATCGTGCGCACCGAGCAAGAGATCGAGTTCAAGATCAAAGACCACCTGCGCGAAGCGTTCTTCGTGCCGGAGCTGATGCGCATCGGCGACTTGCTCAAAGAGTTTCAGGTGCGCAAGACGCACATGGCCATCGTCGTCGACGAATACGGGGGCACGGCCGGCATCATCTGCCTCGAAGACATCCTCGAAGAAATCGTCGGTGAGATTCACGACGAATACGACGATGAAGAAGCCGACTTCAGACAGCTCGACGAAGACAGCTTCAGGGCCGACGGCAAGGCCCACGTCGAAGACTTGGGCGAGGCCATCGACGTCGAGTTCCCCGAGGAGCGCGACTACGAGACCCTCGGCGGCTTTTTGATTCAACGCTGGGGCCAGGTGCCACCGGTGGCGGCGCGCATCACCTACAAGGGGTGGTTGTTCATCGTCAAAGAAGGCGACGCCCGCCGGGTCATCTCCGTCGACATCGAGCGCATCGGCGCCCTGGGCAAAAGCTCTGAAGGCGAACCGGTGAAGACACGTTCGAAGTCAAAGGCAGGCACCACCGGCAAGATCGACCGTGGGTCCTTGGTGTCGTTGGAAGCCTTCAAAGAGTCGCGCGAACAGAAAACAAGCTGAGAACCAACTGAGTTTGTCGGGCCAAGCTGGAGCTTGGCCTTGGGAGAATCCCTTCGGGATTCTCTACTCCACCAACTCGTACCCGATGTCGGGCCAAGCTTAAGCTTGGCCTTGGGAGAATCCCTTCGGGATTCTCTCTACTCCGCAAGCTCGTACCCGATGTCGGGCCAAGCCTAGGCTTGGCCTTGGGAGAATCCCTTCGGGATTCTCTCTACTCCACCAACTCGTACCCGATGTCGGGCCAAGCTTAAGCTTGGCCTTGGGAGAATCCCTTCGGGATTCTCTCTACTCCACCAACTCGTACCCGATGTCGGGCCAAGCCTTGGCTTGGCCTTGGGAGAATCCCTTCGGGATTCTCTACTCCACCAACTCGTACCCGATGTCCTGCAGGATGGCGATGTCGAGAGGCGTCGGATGCACCCGAGAGCCATCGACGTCGGTTCGGTTCATCAGTGGCTCTTCGCCGTCGACATCGAATCCGTCTTCGAGGTGGGCGGCGGTGCCGGTCACGGGCACCGGCTCGCCCAACACCGCTGTCGCGGACGCGCCCGTGAAGGTGTTGGTGACGTCGTCGACGAGGGCGAAGTACGCGGGCGCCGTGCCCACCCCGAGGATGTGTCCAAGTTCGTGCATGGCGTTCGTGTAGAGGTCGGGCACCTGGCCGTCGACGTCGTCGTCGGTGTAGGGCGTGTCGTCGACAAACCAGAACTCATCGGCGTCGAAGGTGATCCACCCGCTCCACGGCTCGTAGTTGTCGCCTTCGGTGCGCTGCTGCAGCACGTCGCCCAAGGTGTCGTCACCGACGTCAAACGTCGCCGTGGGGAACGACCGCGCCGCCGTCTGGCCGATGCCGTCAAGCGTTGCCGCCCCCACAAACACCACGATGTCGTCGATGTCGTCGTCGAGCTCGACCCGTTGGGCGTCGGCGTCGGGACGCTGAGGGTCGCGCGTCAACAACGGCGTGCCCGCCGGCACCGACTCAAAGTCGTCGGCAAGAATGCGGCCCCACGACGCTGCTGCCGCTTCAAGCACGTCTTTTTTGCGCGCATCGAAGAAGCCGGCTTCGTCGAAGCGGTAGTCGAAGACGATGTTGAGGTGCACCTCTCCGAGGTCGGGCTCAACGTCAGGCGAAGGCCCCGCGTCGTCGGGCATGTTGCCCGTGTCTCCGACACAAGCCGACACCGCCAGCACCACTCCCAACAACGACCACTTCAAACAGGCATGCATGAGGGCAGTGTACCCGGTGCCGGCCGACAAATGACAAACGCGCCTCTCACCGAGCAATGGCTCGGCAAAAGGCGCGATGACGTCGTGATTGGCGAACGCGTCAGACGTCAACCGATTTGACGACGGTGACGGGGATCTTCGAACGGCGCACCACCTCTTCGGCGATGGAGCCCATCAGCAGATGGGCAAAGCCGCGACGGCCGTGGGTGCCGAGCACGATGTGTTTGGCGTCGAGGCGTTCGGCCTCGTCGAGGATGCCGTCGATGGGCTTGTCGCTCACCACGTCGACGTCGATCTCCAGCTCGGGGTAGCTGTCGTTGAGGGTTTCCTTGAGCTTTTCAAGCTCGCCGCAGATGCCCCGTTGTTCGCGCATGGTGACCTCGCCGGTGGCGAATTCTTCGCGCACGATGTCTTGCAGGTGCACGTGCAACAGGCGCAAACGTCCGCCGGTGGCGTTGGCGAGGTAAGCGGCTTGTTTGGTGGCAGCGACGGAGATGTCGCTGAGATCGGTGGCGGCAATCCAGAGGTTGGTGGACATGAGAAAGCTCCTTTGGGCGGGCAATGGGCTGCCCTTGCTGCAGACAAAGCATGGGCCGGGCCAACTCGACCTCTGGGAGCAACATCCTGGATTCACGAGCTGTTTTGCGGTGCTCATGTCGACGCCCCCAAGCGAACGGTGCCGACGGGTGCAGAATCTCACACACAACTGTGTCTTTTCGCCCATGCCGGTGGCATCCGCTGGGGCTGTGGTTCTGCTTTCGTCGTCTTTTTAGGGTTTTAGGAAAGCAAAAAAGGCTGGTGGAGTTGGCCCAGTGTTTGCGATGGTCGCGGTGGGGCTGTGTGCCCACCCTCAACCCCTCTGCGCTGGAGTCGCCCATGAAAGCCGAAGACCTGATGACCAAGAAGCCGCTGTTTGCGGAGCCCGACACCAAGATCACCGACATCATGGACATGATGATGGACAAGGACATCCGGCACGTGCCCGTGGTGCGCTCGGGCGAACTGGTGGGCATGATTTCAGACCGCGACCTGCACCACACCTTCAACTTGTTGCGCGAGTCGGCCACGGAGGCCAAGGCGTTCTTGAACAAAGCCGCCGCCGACATCATGCAAGGCGACGTCTTTCACGTCGAAGAAGAAGACACCATGGAGCAAATCGCTTCGCTCCTCGTCGAGCAGCGTGTGGGCGCCGTGCCCGTCACCGACGCCGACGGGCAGTTGGTGGGCATCGTGTCGTACGTCGACATCTTGCGCGAAATCGCCGGAGAGAGCTGAGTCTCACGTCGACAACTGAAGCTGGAGGCCCGCACCGTCGTGTGGGCCTTTGTCTTTGGTGCCCCTTTGTCGACGTCATCGTGCTGTGACATGGCGATGAGGATGTATGAGCGCTCCACCAAAAAGAAGAAGCAACGGCCCCCGCCGAAGGTGACGGCGGCATGGTTGGAGCGCGCCTGCATGCACTACTTGTCGCGCTTTGTGGCCTCACGTCGTCACTTGCGCACCGTGCTGATGCGCAAGGTGGAGAAGTCGGCCCGGTTTCATGGCGAAGACGCCGCCCAACACACCGATCTCATCGACGGCCTCGTCGACAAGATGGAGGCGGCCGGCCTCGTCGACGACAAAGCCCTGGCCCGTGGCCTCGTGCAGAGCCTGCATCGACGGGGGAAGAGCCGACGGTTCATCCAGCAAAAGCTGAAGTTGAAGGGCATCGAAGACGACGACGCGCAGCAAGCGCTGACGGCGTTGGCCGAGAGCGCGCACGACGCCGAGCTGTTGGCGGCGGTGCAGCTGGTGAAAAAGAAGCGGCTGGGTCCGCTGCGTGACGACGAGGTGCGCCGCGACCACCTGCAAAAAGACCTGGCGCGGCTGGCCCGAGCAGGGTTTGCCTACGGTGTGGCCCGCAGGGTGCTCGACGTCGAGGATGAAGACGCCTTGCTGCAGCTCGAAGACATGGCGGCCGGGGACGAGTTGTAGCTGCCGTCACAGGTGGATCTGCATTTTTCATGGCGAACACAGACCCAAACGCAGAGGGCTGCGTTTGCATGGGCACCCCCTCAACTCCCTCGTCGTCACCAGACGAGGACGGAGCTGCACATGCAAGCCCTCACCCGTTTCGCCCTCGCCACTTCTCTCGCCTTCGCCATCGCCTGCGTGTCGTTTCCGCAGACGGCGTTGGCCGGTGACCGCGCCACACCGACGCCGGCCAAGACCGTGCACGTCGGCAAAAAGAAGAACGTGGAGGTGGTCTTTGTGCTCGACACCACAGGCTCCATGGGCGGACTCATCGAAGGCGCCAAACGCAAAATCTGGTTCGTGGCCAACGAAATCTTGAAGGCCAAACAACAGCCGAACCTCAAGGTCGGCCTCGTCGCCTACCGCGACAAAGGCGATGCCTACGTCACGCAGAAGCTGGCCCTCACCGACGACCTCGACGAGGTGTACACCAAGCTCATGTCGTTTCGCGCCGACGGCGGCGGCGACTTTGAAGAAGACGTCAACGCCGGCCTCAACGTGGCCATCAACGACATGGCGTGGTCGAAGCCCAGCAAAGACACCTTGAAGATGGTGTTTCTCGTCGGAGATGCCCCCGCGCACATGAACTACAACGAAGTCACGCACGAGGCGCTGTCGAAGACGGCCATCAAGAACCACATCTACATCAACACCCTGCAGTGCGGCGGCAACGCCCAGACCGCGTCGATGTGGAAAGAGATCGCCCGCAACTCTGAAGGACGGTACGCGGCCATCCCCCAAGATGGCGGGGTGCGCGTGGTGACCACGCCGTTTGACGACGAGCTCGGCCGTCTCGCCGCCGAACTCGACACCACCTACCTCGACTACGGACGTCGTGACCTGCGCATGAAGAAGGCCAAAGACCGCTCGGCGGCGGGCGGCTACGCCATGGCGGCTCCGTCGTCGGCCAAAGCCGAACGCGCCATGGCCAAGAGCAAGGCGGGTCCGTCGAAGAGCGCTGACCTCGTCGCCCTCCTCGAAGCAGAAGGCGAAGACGCCCTCGACAAAGTGTCTGACGACAAGCTCGACGACAACTTGCGCAAGATGAGCAAAGCCGAACGCAAGAAGAAGGTGAAAGAGTTGAAGGCCAAGCGGACGTCGGTTCAGAAGAAGATCGCCGTGCTCGAGAAGAAACGTGCGGCGCACTTGAAGGCAGCGACGGAGGCAAAGCCGTCAGAGAAGCTGACCGGCTTCGACGCTGAAGTGGTCGGCACCCTGCACAAGCAAGCTGAAAAAGTGGGCCTGACCTACAACTGAGGTGCCCGTTCACGACGACGACGCGCGGTTTCGGCCGCGCGTTTGTCGTTCAGGCTTTCTTTTTCAACTTGGCCATGCCGACGCTGGCGTCGGTGTTGTCATTGACGGCGACGTCGGGGATGTGCCGCGGCAGCTGCAAGGTGAACAACGCGCCTCCGCCGTCGGCGTTGGCCGCCCACACCTGGCCCTTGTGGGCGTCGACGATCTCACGGGTGATGGACAAGCCCAGCCCTGTGCCCCCGGCGCCGGTTTTGGTGTGGGTGCTTTGCACAAACTTGTCGAAGATGGAGTCGAGTTCGTCGGGGGGAATCCCTACGCCGTGGTCGCGGATGGTGATGGTCACCGTGTCGGCGTCGCCTCGCAGGCCCACCTCGACGCTGCCGTCGTCGGGCGAGAACTTCACCGCATTCGACAGCAGGTTGCGCACCACTTGTTTCATGCGCTTGTCGTCCATCCACGACTGCAAGGGGGCCATGCCATCGCCGACATCGCTGGTGACGACGAGGGACATGTTGCGGTCTTGCAGCTGCCCCACGAACTCGGCCGACACCTGGTCGAGCAGGGTGGCCACGTCGAGGGCGCGGAACTGGAACTCCATCTTGCCCGCTTCGAGCTTCGACAAGTCGAGGAGGTCGTTCACCAAGCTCAACAACGTCTCCCCAGACGAGTGGATGCGCTCGAAGTAGTCGAGCAGCTTTTCTTGTTTGGCGGTTTTGATCTTGCGACGTCCGAAATTCGCGAAGCTCAACACCCCGTGCAGTGGCGTGCGCAACTCGTGTGACATGTTGGCCAAGAACTCGCTCTTGGCCCGGTTGGCGGCTTCGGCGTGTTCTTTGGCCGACTGCAAGTCAGACAGCATCGACGTCACTTTCTCATAGAGACGGGCGTTCTCGAGGGAGATGGCCGCCTGGGCGGTCAACGTTTGCGCCATTTGCAGACGCGTCTGCTCGAAGGTCGCGCTGAGCTTTTTGTTCTCGAGGTACAAGACGCCAACCGCCGTGGTGCGCTTCATGACCGGCACGGCCATCACACTTTTGAGGCGGGTGTCGATGACGTAGGGGTCGGCGCCAAACAAACGGTCGCGGCTGGCGTCGTCGACCATGATGCTCTCGCGCACCCGCCACACGTATTTGACGACGCCACGGGCAAAATCAGAGCGCTCATCAATGCCGGCGGAAGCGTCGTCGAACCCGTCTTCGCTGAGCACGCCGTGCACCTTGAGGTCGCCCCCTTCTTGCAAGAAGAGGATGCCGCGGTCGGCGCCGGTGGCCTGCAATGCACCGGTCAGCACTTGCTCGATGACGTCGACGAGTTCGACTTCTTCAGAGATGGCTTGGATGTTGCGCACCACCATCATGGTGTCGGCGCCGAGGCCTTTTTTGTCGGTGTCGTCGTCGTTCGAGGTGGCGTGGTCTTCGGCATATCCGGCGTCGATGCCGCAGGCGACGCCCCAGCGCTCTGCCAGCCGCGACATGCCGAACGCGGAGAACGCCGCCACCGCACTCTCCAGACTCTGCTTCGAAAACGTACTGGCCCCCCGTTGGGCTTGCAGGGCGCCGTGCCGCAAGAACGACACGCCCTGCAAAAAGGGCGCGCCCACCTCGCGGGCGAGGTCGATGGCCCGCGCATGGTGGTGTTCGGCCTTGGAGATGTCGCCATGGCGCCGATGCCACTCGGCCGCCGCCAACGCCGCCACCACCTGCAGCAGCGGCGCGCCTTGTGCCTTCGACAAGGAGAGTTCGTGGTGCACACGTGGGATGAACGACCACGTCGTCGTGTCGCCGTGCTCGTCGAGGTCTTCGGCCTCGACGGCCACCAGCAGCAGCTGCAGCACCAACATCGTGGGGCGCCAACGCAAGGCGTCCCAGAGCACGTCGGCGACGGGCCACCAGTCTCGACGCAGGATGTCGCCGTCGCCTTGCAACCACAGCAGCCACCCCAGCGCGACCCAGGCTTCGGCGTGGGTGCGCGGGAGAACACCTTGGTCGAGCAGCAGCTGCGGGAGGCCTGCAGCGTCGACGTCGAAGATGGGAGCGGGGGATTCCAGCTCGTCGTGGTGCAGCGGCAACGTCTGGGTGCACCGCATCAGCAGCGCAAACAGCCACGCTTGAGGATCGTGAGAAGCGCGGGCCTGGTCGTACGACAGTTGAGCGCGGAGTCCGATCTCACTCACGTCGGGCGCGACCGGGGCAAACGACAACATGCCGGTGCCAAGCGCCGTCAACATGGCATCCCAATGGGCGCTCTGCTCGGCGCATTCAGCCGCCGCGGCGAAGGCGGCATCGCCCTCGTCGGCGTCGACAAATGCGTCGTGGCAGGCGCTGAGGTAGCGAGCGGTCGCCCCCCAGGTCTCGTCGTCAACAGCGAGCTGCGAACCCATCCGCATGAGTGGTTGAACGTCGTCGACGTTGTCGCGGCGCTGCAACAGCGCTTCCATCATCAGCGCCAACCCAGCCGCCGGCGTGGCGCCATCGTCGGCAGCGACGTGCACCAACTCGCGCGTGAGCACCTCCACCAGGGAGGGGTCGACCCGCATCGACAACTCCAAACACGCCCCCAGCACCTCTTGCACCACGCGCGCCTTTGAGGCCGGCGCCTCTGGCGGCAAAGGGGCAGCGACGTCGCCGTCTTGCGACGCTTGCAGCCGCCGCACCAAACGGTCACGACGACGTCGATGGCGGGCCCCCGCCCACCATCGACGCCAACCATGGTGCTGTCGCATGTCGACGCCTGCGGTGTGCAACACCTCCCGTGCGAGGTGCAGCGCCCGTTGTTGGGCCGCTTCTCCGACGTCAACGTCGCCCAACATCGCGTGGGCCCGCACCATCCGCACCAACACCGGTGCCCGACGCAACAGCGTCTTTGCTTCGTGCAAACGCTGTTGAAAGCAGAGCATGGCGTCGTCGAGACGACCCACCAGCAGCAGCGATTCTGCCCGTCCCAGTTGCAGCTCGTCGTGCAGCGGGTGGCTGCTCTGCGTGGTGATGGACGACGTCGACTGGAGCCGCTGCAGCACCTGCAGCCCATAGTCAAACACATGCAGCGCGTCGTCGTGTCGACGACGGCGATGCATGATGTGGCCGACGGCCAGCGCCGCAGCCGCCGCGTCATCCAGGTGGTCAGCAGCGAGGTCGTCGGTGGTGGTGGCTTTGAAGTGCGCGACCGCCGCCTGCGCACCAGCGTCGTCGACGTCCATGTCGCGTCGTCGGCATTGTCGCAGCTGGTGTTGCAGCAAGTCGATGTGCATCGCTCGCTTCACGTCGTCGACGATGGACGCATAGAGCGTGCGTTGAATGTCGGCGTCAGCAAAGCCGTACCCGATGGTGCTCGGGGCGATGATGCCCTGGCTTTGCAAGTGCTGCAGCTGGGCGATGACTTCGGCTTCAGACAGCTTCGACACCGTGGTCAGGGTGTCGACGTCAAAACCTCCGTCGACACAAGCGGCAATCTCCAACAGCTTGCGCACGAAGGGGGGCAGTTTTTCGATCTTCGACGTCAGATAGTGGGCGGCGTCTTGGGTGAGTCCCACGCTCTGCAGTTTGGAGTCGTCCCACGTCCACCCCTCGGCGAGGTCCATCTGCAAAAAGCCAGACTGCACCAAGTGCTCGAGGGTTTGGCGCACCAGCTGTGGGTTGTTCTCCGTCGTCAACCGAATGCTGCCCACCAGTTGAGCGGCACGCTCGAGGTGAACCTGCAACGTGTCGGCCACCAATGCCGCGATGTGCTCGTCGGCGAGAGGTCCGAGCTGGATGTCGAGGGTGGAGATGGATTGCGCAGCACGCTCGGTGAGGGCGTCCAAGTCGACGCCGTCGTCGAAGATGAACACCGAGGGGTCTGAAGACACCACCACGCACAGCGGAGTGCTCGCGTCTTTGGCGCCGCCAATGACTTGCTGCAGCACTTCGGCGGTGACGGGGTCGACCCAGTGGTAGTCGTCCACGACCACCACCAACGGACGCGCACGCCGAGCCAACACCTGCAACGACAGACGCAAGGCGGTGACCAAATCGGCGTGGGGCACCTGGGCGTCCGACGTTCCTCCTGCGCCTACGTCCGAGCCCACGGTGTCGTCGAACAGGGCGCCCAAGATGTCGGCATCGAGGTGGCTGGTCAGCTCCTCCCACAGCTCCGCATGCAGCTCGTCGTCGACGGTGAGCGCGGTGTCCCACAGCGACGACAACACGCGGCGCACCAACGCCCCCTCTTCGGCATTCGACTCCGGCGTACACCAAAAGGGCACGGCCATGCCGCGCTGCACATGGGTGCGCCGCACCAGCGACTCCAGGAGGGCGGTCTTGCCAGAGCCGGGGCTGCCCAACAAACGCACCAGCGTCGAACGTCCGTGTTTGGCGGCCACGACGGCTGTCGCCATGCTGTCGAGTTCGGCTTCGCGGCCGTACAACGTCGTCGGAAAGACGAGTTCGTCGGAGCGGTCTTTGCTGCCCAGCTGAAAATGCGATGTCGGGGTGCCGCTGTTGAGGCGGTTGAGCAGCTCCTCGATGTCGGCAGCGACGCCGTCGGCGGTGTGGTAGCGCTCCCGTGGCTCCTTCGCCAACAGGCGCAGGGTGAGTTCAGAGACGGCCCGCGGCACCTTGCGGTTGAGTTCGCGCGGCGGCTGCACGGCGCGGGCCATGTGGGCGTGGATGAGGTCGGCCGTGTTGGTGTCTGAAAACGGCGGCTCGCCGGTCAACAGGTGAAAGAGCACCGCGCCGAGGGAGTACAGGTCAGACCGCGCGTCGAGGTCGTGGGACAACCGGCCCGTGTACTCGGGCGAGGCGTAGCGCAGGGTGCTCAGCGACTGCAGCGCCAAGCTGGGTTTGCGGGTGCCGATGTCTGAAATATTCGAAAAATCAATCACCTGCATCTCAACAGGGTGATCGCGCACCACGATGCCCTCCGGGCGCAACACCCCGAGCACCAAGCCGCGGGCGTGAATCGCGCCCAACACCCAGCTGAGGCCGAGCGTGGCGTTGAGGGCCTCGGCGACCGAGAAGCGTTTTCCCTGGCGCAACGCATCCGCGAGACGCACGTCGGAGATGGCGTCGAACAACAGGGCGACGCGGTCGCCGAGGTCTTTCCAGTCGACGAATGTGGCCAGACCCAATCCGGCGAGATCTTGCGCCATGCGCGCCTGCTTGGGCCAGTTGCCATCGAACGGAAACAGGTGTGCCTGCACCCGCCGGTCGTCGTCACCGAGGGTGCCGACGTAGACGGTGCTGTCCGTCGACCGCCACAACCGTTTTCCGATCCGTAGGTCGCGCATACCACCCCTTCGTCTGCGACGGCATCTGCTGCATCGGCCCCTTCCCTTGCTGCATCGGATGCGCATTGCCAAAGTTGAAGGATCACGGTGCCATCCCGCCTGTGAATGTCCCCTTCTGTGTCAGCCCAGGTGACGACGCCACAGTCCGCGGCGGTGCCCCTGTTTCGGTTCTCGGTGACCCACCATGTTTGCGGCCCACGCCTTCCCAGATGTTTTGCGCGCCTTGCGACCCCTGCGCGAACAACTCCGCGAAGACATCGACGTCGACGCCTTGTGGACGCCAGACGGTCCGGTGCGCACCACCCTCCAGCTGACGTCTCCGCCTCGGGCCTTGCTGCACCACCGCGCGGCCTTCTGCGACGACCTGCGCCACATCGACCCGCGATTGCTTCAGCTGCACTTTCCGCGATTGCCATCGGGGGCGCTGTGGCCGCGGCCGATGGTGCTGGCGCGGTATCCACTGCGCGCTGACCTCGCCTTACACCTCGTGGTGCAACCCGACGGCGAGACGTTGCAGGTCCTGCTCGTTGAAGACGTCGAGCCCCTGACGTCCTTCTCCGCAGGCGGACACCGCTGGATGTGGCACCACGCCCATCGCGACGCCAGCGACCATGAAAAATACGGCGGCTTGTTCTGTGAGCGCAGCGCTGCCCTGTCGTTGGGTGACCTGCAAAGCGCCGTGCGGGCCGACGGCGACGACGACGGCGCTTGGATCATGGCGCTGTGCGCCCTCCTCGACGACGAACGCGCCCTCGAAGCCTGCAACCTCGCGGGCCTTCACCTCGACGACAGCGTCGTGCATGTCTTGGGCGGCGACCCGCTGGCGTTCTACGCAGACATTGTCGGCTCTGAACATCCTGAGCTGCCCCCCAAAGCCCGCCGGGCCGCCGCGATGAGCCTGCACGATGCGCATCCTGTTGACCTGCACACCGTGATGCAGGGCTTGGCCCCTTGGCGCTTGCACGAAGCCCTTCTCGAATACGGCACGTTGCCCGACGACGACGCCATGTCACCGACAGAGCGACACGGCTGGGTGGCGGTGGGGCCCATGCACGGCCGACGTCGTTGGGTGCTGCAGGCGACGATGAACGGCGCCCAGGTCACCTTGCAGCTGAGGCTGTGGCGCGACCATGAGTCTGCGTTGCCCTTGCTGCCAAGGGCGTCGACGTTGCGAGGCGTGGAGTTTGAGCTGCGGCGGGTGCAGGCCCGCCACAACGCCGGCGTGCTCATCTGACAGGGCTCCTCCTGGGGCGCCCAGCGGGCGCTACAGACGGCGAAAGACTTTGCGCCAGTCTTTGCGGAGCCGTCCTTTTTTGTCGAGCAACGCAGAGGGCACCATGGCGTCGTCACACTCGCCTGGGACACACACCTGCTTGGCACAGCGGCCGCGGGTGATGGGCAAGCCCATGCACATGCCGGTGATGCATTTGTCGTCGGTGGTGCAGGCGTTGTCGTCGTCGCATGACCCCTCCAACAGCTCGGTCACGCAGCGCTTGGTGTTGGGGTCGTACCGCGAATCCAAGCAGGGATTGGTCGACTCACACACCAAGGGCGACAGCACTTTGCCTTTGACAGGCACACGCAACGGCGTGTCTTGGGCGTTGGTGTCGATGACCAGTTCTCCCGTGTGCCCCCCCTCGCGGACGCTCTCCTCGTACGACACCAACACCGTGGCAAACTTGTACGCCTTCAACGTCGTCGGCAGCGCGGGGCTGACCTGCATGTGAAAGGCGTCGCCCTCGAGTTCGATGGAGCGCAGCTCCATGTCGCCTTGGCCGAGGTTGCGCACCAAAAAGCGATGGGTTTTGGCCTCTTCGCCCTGCACCACGTCGGGCATGGTGATGGCCCCTCCCGTGGTCACCAGCTTCGGTTCAGGCGGCGGCGTCTGCTTCTTTTGCGGGCACCCCAGCAAGCACATGCACGCCGCCACCACGGTCGCCCACGACGTCAAACGAGCCGCCGCAGGACGAACTGTCGAGAGACGAAGAACAGACGACGGCCGAGGGCTGGGTTGCATGGAGTGTCCTGCGTTGGGCGCGTCCAGCGACGCTGCGGGGTGAGAGCAGCATACCGTTTTGCCAGGAGGGGCGACAGCGGGAGACGACGTGCACCGCACCAAAGCGAGACGCAGATGCTGTAGCAGAATTTGCGCATTTGCCGCCTCGCGCTTGGGTCACCGCGCACGACGACAACGAGAGCGCTACAATGAAGGTCGCTGGTGCATGCCACCAGCAGACCGCGACGTGTCACGCGTTGCCTTTGGGGGGCAACAACCGTCGCAGAGGTGGTTTCATGGCCGTGCCGACGCCCTCCCTTTCGCCTGCTCTCAAAGCCTACGGATACGATGGCGACAGCCCCGCCATCGTCGAGCTCATGCGGCAAGCCAACCTGGCCGCCACGTCCGAGGCGCCCATCTTGCTGCAAGGCGAAGTGGGCACCGGCAAGGCCGACCTCGCGCGCTTTCTGCATGACAACTCTCGTCGTCGCGCCCAGCCGTTTGTCACCCTGACGTGCACTGAGCTTCTCGAACAAGACCTCGACATGGCTTTGCAGCGCGCCCACGGTGGCACTCTCTTTTTGGAGAAAGTCGTCGAGCTTCCCGCTGCGGTGCAGGTGCGCTTTTTGCGGATCGTCGACGAGGGTGCCGTGCGCATCATCGCCGGCACAGCCCATCCATTGGAGTCGGCCGCCCAAGAAGGCGTCTTTCGCCGCGACCTGCTGTACCGCCTCAAAGTGATCTGCCTCGACCTCCCGGCGCTGCGCGAACGCAAACAAGACCTCCCCACCATCTGGGACAAAGCCCTCGCCCTCGCCGCCGCCGAAGAGCGGGTGCCCATGCCTGAAGTGCGTCCGCAAACCCTCTCGGTGCTCCTCGGGCACGACTGGCCTGGCAACGTCGTCGAGGTGCAAAACGTCGCCCGCCACGCCATCAAACAAGCCGCCGACGGCGTGCTCGCCCCCGAGCACTTGCCCATCGGGCTGCGCAAAGAGCGCCCCAACGAAGAAGAAGAGATCCGCATCCCCGGCATGCGCCTCGCCGACCTCGAGCGCATCGCCATTTTGCGCACCTACGAGGCCACCGGCAGCGCCAAGTCGACGGCCGAGATCCTCGACATCTCGGTGCGCAAGGTGCACTACCGCCTCAAGGAGTACAAAAAGGCCGGGTACCTCGACGACAAAGAGCTCAAGCGCCGTGGCACCCAACTGCTCAAAGACGACGCCGAGCGCAGCCCGTCGCGCCCGCGCTTGGTGCTCGCCGAAGACGACGACCAAATCCGCTGGTCGCTCGCCGCCATGCTCGAAGACGACGGCTACGACGTCGTGTCGCTGCCATCCGGCAACGCCGTGCTCGAACACCTTGGCGCCGCCGTGCTCAAAGAGACCGGCGCGGTGTTGCCCGACGTCATCGTCACCGACGTTCGCATGCCGGGCCTCAATGGCATCCGACTTCTCGAAGGCGTACGCGCCAACGGCTGGGACATCCCCGTGGTGCTCATCTCGGCCTTTGGCGACGACGAGATGCGCCGGCAAGCCAACCAGCTGAAGGCCACGGCCTTTCTCGACAAACCGCTCGACCTCGAAGAACTGCAGCGGGTGCTGCAAACCAACGCTCCGGTGCGCAACGGCTGAGCGGGCGTCCGCCAGGTTGTGGGGGCCGCTGTCGACGACGACGGATGACGACGGGCCGATGTGGCGGTACGTTGGGGATTCGTCTGCTTGACGGCCGGAGTTCGCATGGTCTTCAGCACTGTGGCCACCGCCGCCACTGTTGCCGGATTTGTGTTGTTGGCGTGGGGCGTCGGACTCTTTGTTCGACGTGCGTCGTCGATCGACGTCCGTCTGCATGTGCCCTGGGCCCTGCCGTTGGCATTGGCAGGGGTCGCGCTGGTGCTGCTTCTGTCGCTGCCCCCTTTCGCCGTCAACGGCTTCATGCAGGTGCGTTCTGTGCTGCAGCTGCTGGTGGCGCTGACGTCGGGGTGGGCCTTTGTGCAGCTGCGCAGCGTCGACGCGCCCCCCCATGCAGCCGACGATGATGCCGTCGGCGACGATGCGTCAGCCTCTGCCTCAGATGCCGCCGACAACGTCGTCAACGTCGTCGACAGCGTGGTCGACAAAGACGATCCCGTCGGCGCCAACGCGGTGTTGGCCGCCGTCGAGCCCGAGGTGCTCGCCGACGTGCAGCAAGCCGAAGCCGAAGGCCGCCTGCGGCACGACCTCGACGCCATGCAGGAGTGGCTGGTGCACCTCGAGGACGTGCACTCCCAACTGCAGAACGACCACGAAGCGTTGCGGGTGCAACACCAAGAACGCCTCGAACAGCTGGAGCTCATCGCCAAGGAGTTGCGCACCCCCCTGTCGTTGATGCAAGCGTCGACGAAGATCCTCTCCGAAGACGAACAGCTCCCCGAAGACACCCGCCGCGACATTGCCTACCTGTCGCGCAACGCGCGGGTGCTGCTGGGCTGTGTCGACGACCTCGAGGCGGCCGCGCGCGAAGACTCCTGGACGACACTGCGCCTCTCCACCCTCGACTTTTCAGGTCTGGTGCGCCGGTGTTCGTCGCACTTTTCGCAGTTGGCGGCCGAACGCGCTTGCACCTTTGCCATCGATTGCGGGCAATCGGCCATCTTGCCGTTCGACCCCCGACGCATGGAGCGGGTGGTGCTGAACCTGTTGTTCAACGCCTTCAAGTTCACCCCGCGGGGCGGCAGCATCCACGTGACGACGGCACCGAGCTACGGCGAAGGCGTCACCCTCACGGTGTCCGACTCCGGCCCCGGCGTGCCCGAGAATGCACGCGAGACGGTGTTCAACCGCGCCCAGCCCTGGCCCACCACCCAGGTGCAACGCTACGGCGGCGCCGGCCTTGGCCTGGGCCAAGCACGGCAGTTTGTCGAGCAGCACCACGGCCGCATCGAATGCGACGAGAGCGACGCTGGCGGCGCCCGGTTCACCGTGTTTCTCCCGGGCCCGTGTCGTCGAGGCGGCACCTTCGACGACATTCCAGAGACGTCTGGCGCCCGCCGCATCGCCCGCATCGCGGCCGAAGAACTCGCCGAAGAAGCCGACGAAACCCGCACCATCGCCCGCATGAAACGGCAGCAGAGCACGGGCGCAGGGGTGGTGTTGCTCGTCGAGAACGACCGCGAAACCAACCGCATGGTGCGCCATGGCCTGAGCGACGCCTACGAGGTGGTGTGGTCGCACGACGGCAACGACGGCTTGGCCAAAGCCGAGGCCGTCGGCCCCGACGTCGTCATCTTCGCCGCGTCGCTGCCAGGCTTTGCCAAAGACACCTTCTTGCAGCAGCTGCGCAGTCTTGACGAGCACCAGAACACGCCGGTGTTGGTGCTCACCACCCCCGACGACGACGAGCAGCGCATTCGGCTGTTGCGCAGTGGCGCGCAAGACTTTTTGGCCAAGCCATTTCTCCTCGAAGAGCTGTTGGCGCGGGTGCAGAATCTGTTCACCAACATGCGGGTGCGCGAGTTGTTGGCGTCAGAGGTCGAAAGCACGCGAAACAACCTCGAGGTGCTCGCCAAAGAGGTGAAGACGTCGCTTGAGGAGGCACGCGTCGCCCGCGACCTCGCGGAGCAAAGCAAACTCGTCAAAGACAACTTCTTGCGGATCATGTCGCACGAGCTGCGGACGCCGATCACCTCCATGCAGATTTCGTTGCGGCGGCTGTTGAAGCATCCGTCGGCCGACGTCTTTGACGACCGCCAGGAGCGCTGCCTCGAAGACATCGAACACGCCTCCAAACGGCTCGCTGAAACCATCGACACCATCATGGAGTACGCGCGCATCGAAAGCGGACGCCTCAAGCTGCGCTTGCAGACCTTCAGCCTCGACAAACTCATGCACGGCATCGAGCGCGACTTCGTGTCGCACGCCCGGCAGAAGGGGCTCGAGTTGGGCATGACGGTGGTCGGCGACAACGAGATGCACTCCGACCCCAACATCGTGCGGCTGGTGCTGGTGAACCTCGTCGGCAATGCCGTGAAGTACACCGAGTCGGGCTCGGTTGACGTCGTCATTGAGTCGAGTGAGGGCCAACATGTCATGGAGGTCTGGGACACCGGCCGTGGCATCGCCGACGAAGACCTCGTGCAGATCTTCGAGCCGTTTGAGCAGCTGAGCACGCCCCGTCATGAAAAAGGGGTGGGGTCGGGCTTGGGGCTCGCCATCGTGCGGCAGATGGTGGAGGCATTGCACGGCCGCATTTCGGTGCGGTCGCACCTGGGTGGCGGCAGCGCCTTTACAGTGGTGCTGCCCGACCTCGACTCCGACGACAGCGGCAAAAACCCATCCCAGCCGCCGATGCTGCCCGCTGCTGAAGACGCACCTGGCCCCGGAGTCGCCCACGACGCTTGACGCTTGAGCTGAGGGGTCTACGTTGGTCGGTGATGCAGTTTCGCGATTACTACAAGACCCTCGGCGTTGAACGCTCGGCCACCCAGGCCGACATCAAAAAGGCGTTTCGCAAGGCGTCCAAGCAGTACCACCCCGACCTCAACAAAGATCCGGGTGCCGAAGACAAATTCAAAGAGGTCAACGAAGCCTACGAGGTGCTCAAAGACCCTGAGAAACGTCGTCGCTACGACAATCTGGGCTCGGCCCAAGATTTCGGCAATGGCGGCTGGCAGAACGTGCACTTCGACTTTGGCCAAGGCGGATTTGGCGGCCAGCCCGGCGGTTTCGGCGGCCAACCCGGCGCCGGGCAAGGGCAACCCTTCTCGGGCTTTTCAGACTTCTTCGAGGCCATCTTTGGCCAAGGGGCCGGCACCGAGCCGGGCGGGCCCATGCGGCATCGTCCGCGTCCGACGGCGGGCAAAGACCGCGAGGTTGACTTCGACATCTCCCTCGAAGACGCCTTTCGCGGTGCCACCCGCACCGTGAATCTGTCGACGCTGATTCAGCAAGCCGACGGGGGGCGACGTCGCGAAGAGAAGAACATCAAGGTGAAGATTCCCGCCGGCACCCGCGACGGCACCAAGATCCGCCTGAAAGACCTCGGCGAAAAGGGGCGCAACGGCGGCAAAGACGGCGCCATGTTGCTCAAGGTGCGCATCCGCGAGCATGCCCGGTTCGCCATCGACGGCGACGACCTCATCGTGCCCCTGCCGGTGACGCCATGGGAAGCCGCCCTCGGCGCCAAAGTCGACCTCGACACCCTCGACGGCGCCGTGCGCTTGTCGGTTCCGGCGGGCAGCGACAGCGGCAAACGTCTGCGGTTGCGCGGCAAGGGCATGCCCAAAAAAGGTGGCGGTGCTGGCGACCTCCACGTCGAGATCAAGGTGTGTGTGCCGTCTGAGCTCAGCGACGCAGAACGCGAACTGCTGGAGCAGCTGGCGAAGGTCTCGTCGTTCAACCCCCGTCAATGACCTCGCAGGTCTCGTCGTTGAGGCCGGTGGCGCCCTCCACGCTGAGGTGCACCGCAAGCCCCTGACAACCGTCAATGGCCCACACCTCGTCGACGGAGTGGGCCCACACCGCGCTCATGCATTGCGTTGCCGACTGTGGGTACGCCTCGCTTCTGCCATAGGGCGTGTTCAACACGCCGTCGGCGTATCGCTGCACGTCGGGCACATCGTCTGTCGTCGGCGCCACCACCCGCACTGCGTTGCCGCCCGCGACGAACAAATTGCCACACGGGTCGAGGCTGAGGCCGGTGGGCATCGGCGTCGGACGCTCCGACGCGGGGGCGCCGTCTTCGGAGATGGCGCGGTCGCCATCCAACCCCACCACGCGCTGCACGTAGGGAGCGCCACCCCGCTTGGCGTCGAGCGCTGCGGCAGACGCAAGCTCGGCACCTGACACCTGCACATACAACACGCGATGGTTGCCCGTGTCGGCGACGAACACGCCGTCGACGTCGTCGAGCGTGGGCGCCTTGCTGCGGGTCTGCAACACAATGCCCTTTGGTGCGTTCAACTCGGTGGCGGCGTGGTCTTGGCGATGGACGGTGACCCCGCGTTGTTGGGCCTCGCCCAGCACAACACGTGCATTGTGCAGCCGCAGGTCGTCGACGTCATAGAGCAACACCATGTGTTGGGCCTCGTCGACGACAAACACTGCGCGTGGCGAGCCATCGGCGTTGGACAACGTGGCCAGCTGCGCCGGACGCTCTGGCACCATCGCATCGTCGATGACGAGGTCGTGCAGTTTCCACTCATGGCAGCTGCCGTCGACAAAGCTCTGCCCTGGTGCGCATGAGTTGGTGATGCAGCCCGCCGACCCAGGTGCTTCTGGGCCCCGCTTGGCGCCCAGGGTGCGCACCATTTTCAACGTGCCTGCGGCACCGTCTGCGACGACAAAATCTCCGTTGGCAAATGTGGCGACCCCGGTGGCGTCGTCGAGAAAATGGGCCAACCGCGACGTGACGCCCGCGACGCCAGGCTCTTCGGCTGAAGGAGGCTGCTCGGGAAAGCCCAAGACGGTGTGGACTTCGGCGACGTCGTCGTAGGCGGTGCATTCGATGGAGGTGTTTTCCCACAGGCGGACCCGCCCGCTCGGGCCGTCGGCCACCAGGAGGTGGCGGCCTTGGCTGTGGGGCAAGGCGGCCATTTGCGTGGCGCGGTGAAAAAGGGTGTTGTTGCTGGGCGTGCCCCCAAGGATGCTGTTCAACGCGGGGCTTTGGCCGTCGACGGGCGCAAAGGTGCCGTTGCGAATGGTCTCGACTTGGCCGTTGAGCTTCTCGTTCAATGCGGCGGGCACGTCGGTGATCGTCAAGGTGCGCACGCGGTCGATGGCGTCGATGACCACGATGACGCCATTGAATGGGTCGAAGCTGATGCCTCGTGGGTAAGAGAACGACGCCAGCGAGATGGTTTCGCCCACCTCAATGTCTTCGGGGTTGGGCGTCGTGAAGTAGCCATCGGCGCCCCCCTCTGACCCCGTGCCGATGCGCGCCACCAAGCGGACGCCAAAGGCGGGGAAGTCGGCGAACAGTTGCAGCATGTGGTTGTCGCGGTCGACGACGATGATGAACTTGCGCACCGCCAAACTGCCGTCGATGGCGAGGTCGGCGGGGTCGACGACCAGCACGCCCACAGGCGAGGAGACGGGGACGAGGTCGCCTTCGCGAAACAACGCGTTGGCGTCGTTGCCAGCGACACCGGTGCCAATGACCGTCTGCGACGTTGGGCCGCCCACCCGCGGAAAGAGGCTCAAACGCCGGATGCGATGGTTGCCTTGGTCGGCGACGTACAGAGCGTCGTCGAGCACCGGCGATGGAACCCGGTAGCCAGCTTGCTGCACATAACAGCGGCCAGATCCGACATCGCAGCGGTGGCAACCGGTTTCGTCGGGGGTGGTGCACAACGGTTGGCCGTCTTCGAGGACACAGTCGGCATCGACGGAGCAGGTGGCAAAGTCCCATGACACCGACGACGGTGCGTTGAACCTCCAAGCGGACGGATCGTTGCCCTCTTCGTTGTAGAGGCAGTCGGGTTGGGGGGCGCAACTTGCGGCGGAGCCGGCCAGAGCCGTGGCCGGCTGCAGGCCCAGCTCTTGGACCACAACGCGGGGGCCGGTGATGGCGCGCTTCAACTCGACGATGCGGTTGTTGCCCTGGTCGGCGACGACGATGTCGGCACGGTGGTTGAGGGCAAGACCACGAGGTCGGTTGAAATACAGGTCGGCGGCGGTGGCGCCCAAGTCGGACCCGGGTGTGGGCTGGCCGATGGCCAGGTTGTGGCCGGTGGCGCGGGCGTCGAAGACGCGATGCAGGTGGGGGGTGGCGAAGGTGACGGCGTTTCGAGGGTCGAACCACGTGCCGGGTGGCAACGGTGGCACCACCGACGCTCCTCCTGGGAATTTCTGCGCCACCAAGTAGAGAATTTTTGTGATGGCGCCGGTGTCGTCGACGCCTAGGCCGGTGCCCAGGACGGGGGTTTTGCAGCGGCCGTCTTTGGTCATCACCGACACCACACCCTTCTGCTCGAAGAGGTACATGCGGTCGGCGCGGGGGTCGACGGCCATGCTGTACGGCCGGGAGGTCACAAAGATGCCGTCGTCGTCGATGAGGCCGTCTGCCAACCACCCGGCCACGGCCGTGGCCAAGGCCTCTGCCCCGTTGGTGTCGGGCTCCTGCAAGGCTCGCAACGCGGCCAAGTCGGGATCTTCACCGTCGTCGGCGATGAAGTCGACGGTCTTGTCTTCTGAGAAGCACTCTTGGTGGATGTGCTCGATGGGGCCCACCACGGTGTGCGCTTGGAGGTGGCGGTAGCGGTCGTACAAATTGTCGTGCTCGACGTCGACGTCCATGCGCCACACGCGGTTGCGCATGCACTCGTTGATGTAGATGGACCCATTGAGGTCGGACGTCGGCGGCCCCGGTGTGAACAGCAGCAGGTTGCGCGTGGTGTCACCGCCCGCACCACAGGGGTCATTGTCGTCGGGAGCACGCTTTTCGTAGGTCACATTGGGCGGCAGGTCGTCACACACGTCCACCCCCACGGGAAAGGCCACAGCGTCGGCCGCACCGGGTTCGACGACGGCAAACAGACGGTTGAAGCCGAAATTCGTGTGCTCGGGTCGGTCGCCGATGGGCAGCGGCACGTCGGCGTGCACCAAGCTCAACGGAATCCCCGACAGCGTCGTGAACAGCACCACGCCGTCGACGGTGGCGTCGACCGACACGATGGAGTTCGGCACTTGCAGCAAGGGATTGCTGGGCTGCCCCAAGGGCATGGTCGGCTGCGCCTCAAACAACGCTGCCCCGGCGTCGTCGGCGCCCGCCACGGTGACGATGGTGCCTTCGTTGAAGTCGACCATGCGCACTCGGGCGAAGCCCGACTCGGTGATGAAGGCCCGGTCGCCCGTGGGCGAGAACACCCCTTGAAGGGGATCAGACAACGGGGTGGCCTGGGGATGGCGCCCGATGGTGTCGTCGAGGTTGTCGGGGCTTTGCCCCGTTCCGGCGATGGCGCGCACCACGCCGTCGCGGTCGACCATTCGCACCCGTTGCGCCTGACGGTCGATGACGAGGACGTTGCCGGTGCCGTCGTCGTCAACGCCGATGGGCGAAAGCATGCCGGCGTTGACGCCCAACCCGTTGTCGCCGTCGTCGGCATACCGCCCGCCCGCGATGAGCATGATGCGGGGGGGATGGCTGGGGTCGTGCTTGGAGACGTCTTCGCCTGCCGGGCACCAGTTGTCGTCTTTGAGGTGCGACGGCAGCACCACGCGCAGCACTTCACCTTCAGCGGGAGCGGCCACCAACAGGTGTCCATCTTTGTCGACGGACATCCCGACGGGGATCTGCGACATCTCCCACTGCAGGGCGTCGCCGCGCGACTGGGCGTGTCCGGCCACGACCTCGTCGTGAAACACGCGCGGCGCGCAGGCGAAGCATCCGTCGTTGGGGTTGTCGGGGGTGTTGGCGTCGCCGTCTCCGTCGTCACAGACTTCTTTGGGCATGCCCGCCTGGGGCCCGTCGACGAAGGGCGCTCGGTTCACCAGGCCATCGCCGCAGATGTTCAGACGGCACACCCCTCGCACGCAGTCGGTGTCATCTGGGTCGTCGCAGTCGTCGACACCGTCGACAGCGACGTCGCTGCGCTTGGCGCTGCACGCGTCGCCGACACAATAGAAGAGGGCGCAGTTGTCTCCGCTGGCGCCGTTTCCGTCGTCGCATTCTTCTCCTGCGCCGAGGATGCCGTCGGTGCAGATGTTCCACTGGCAGGTTTCGGTGCACCGTGCGTGCACCGGCCCGAACGGCCCATCGTTGTCGATGATGGCGCCGTTGGGCCCTTGTGGCTGCACCACCGTCCAGGGGATGTCGTCTTGGGTCCAGGCGCGGGTGCCGCCGTTTCCGTCGGGCAGGCGGGGCCATCGCAGGGTGTCGAGGTTGCCGTCGTCGCATTGTTCGCCGTTGTCGACGTCGACGATGCCATCTCCGCACGTTGGCAGCTGGCACACCGAGCGGCGGCATGCATCGGCCGCCGGCACCCCGCCGTCGGCGTCGTCGGGGCCTTCGTCGCATCGCTCTTCGTTGTCGGGTTCGGCGCGTCCGTTGCCGCACACGCCGCGGGGCTGGCAGTCGCCCGCGACGCAAACGCCGTCGTCGGCCGCCATCAGCGGACAGCTGCCTTCGCGCTCGTCGTAGATGAGGTCGCCGTCGACGCAGCGCACCTCCACACACGGGCCGCGCACGCTCTCTCCGGCTCGGTCGCCTGCCCTCGGCGCACACAGCCCATCGGGCCCGCACTCCCGGCAGGGGCCGCAGTGGTCGGGGTCGCCGGCGATGGCGCCCTGCCGACAAGCCCGCTGTCCGGTGGTGCAGCCGTCTTGCATCGAGCAGTAGCGCCGATTGGCATCGGCATTCAGGTCGGTTTCGTCGTCGTCGTCATCGTCGTCGATGTCGTCAAAAGCGCCACATTGTTCGTGGTGCAGCTCCGTGGTGCACTGCGCGCTGTCATCGGTGTCGCCTTCGATGCATGCCAGCACTTCGGTGCAGGGTGACACGCCGCATGGTGGCGTCTTCACACACAATCCTCGACGACACACTTCCAATCCGTTGCATCCGTTGGTGTCGGGCGCACATTCCGAGGTCTCTGCACACACCAACGTCAACGTCACCGACGGAGCTTCATTGCGTCGCATGGTCAGGCGGCCCGCTGCCAACGGCGTTTCGCCGGGGTCGGCGGTGCGGGTCAACACCACCCAGCCGCTGAACATGCCTTCGGGATCGGTGAACAACGTGCGCACCTGGCCAGTGCCGCCCTGCAAGGTCGACGGGGCCACCGCAAAGTGGTCATCGGCCGCACGCAAGCCATCAAACGTGTCGGCGTCGCCCCGAGGGGCAAACCACATCTCCAACGTGCAGGTGTCGCAAGCCACAGACGCGATGTCGACGAAGGTGTCGTCGAGGGTGACCGACACCAGGGCCCCCGACTCATCACAGCCCGTGCCGCTGCACAGCGTGACCATCGCCAGGGCCAGCGCCCACCATCGCCCAAGGCGCCCGTTGCTCTGTTCGCCCACCGTCGCTCCCGTATGGCCTCCTGGCCGTCGGTTCGTCAAAGCACAGTGTACCAGCGTCGAAAACCAGGTGAGACGACCGCCGTCGTCGTTGGCCGTCAGATGTGTTCTTCGCCACACAACGTCGTCACGCCCCCCACGACGAGGCCGGGGCTTCGCTCATTTGCGCCTGTCAGCGTTGTCGTCAGGAAGCTTGCTGTTGCTTCAGCTGCTCCGCTTGAAAGTGCGCACGAATGTCTTGAATGACGTTGCCGATCTCGCCCGAGAACAACTTGGGCAAGTTGTGCACCGTGAGCCCCACGCGGTGGTCGGTGCAGCGGTCTTGCGGAAAGTTGTAGGTGCGGATTTTCTCGCTGCGGTCGCCGCTGCCGACCATGGCTTTGCGCTCGGCCGCGCGCTCGGCGTGGGCTTCGCGCTCCATCTTGTCGAGGAGGCGGGCGCGCAACACGCTCATGGCCTTGGCCTTGTTCTTGTGCTGCGACTTCTCGTCTTGGCAGATGACGATCATCCCCGTCGGCAAGTGGGTGATGCGCACGGCGGAGTCGGTGGTGTTCACCGACTGGCCACCGGGGCCACCGGCGCGCATGACGTCGATGCGCAGCTCTTTGTCGTCGATCTTGAGGTCGATTTCTTCGGCCTCTGGCATGACGGCGACGGTGCACGCCGAGGTGTGGATGCGGCCTTGGCTCTCGGTGGCGGGCACACGTTGCACGCGGTGGGTGCCCGACTCGTATTTGAAGTTCGAGTACACTTGGTCGCCCGAGATGGAGGCGATGATTTCTTTGTAGCCGCCGACGGAGCCTTCTGACGACGACATGAGGTCGACCTTGAAGCCCTTTTGTTGGGCAAACCGCGTGTACATCTGAAACAGCTCGCCGGCGAAGAGCGCTGCCTCGTCGCCGCCGGTGCCAGCGCGAATCTCGAGGATGATGTTCTTGTCGTCGTAGGGGTCGCGCGGCAGCAGCATGATCTTCAGCCGCCCTTCGAGGTCGACCTTCTCTTCGTCGAGGGTGGCGATTTCGGCCTTGGCCATCTCGCGCATGTCGGGGTCGTCGTCAGAGAGCAGCTCTTGGTTGCCTTCAAGCTCCTCGTTGACGGTCTTGAGACGCGTGTAGGCCTCGACGATGGGCTCGAGGTGCACCCGCTCTTTGTTGAGCTCTTGCAGGTCTTTGGGCGTAAGCCCTGGCTGCGACAGCCGCTCGTTGATGTCTTCGTGGCGCTGGGCCACTTCTTCCAATTTGTCGAGCATGACTCTCTCGCTCCCGACGCCCTTGCTGTGTGCAGCTTGCGATGCTGCTGGGACGTCGGGTGCTTGTAGCAGCTTCACCTGAAATGGGGCCCGATTTTGCCCCACCGAAGAGGTCTGGTGGTCGACGGTTGCTCCCAGCGCGTGGGCTGGCTATTGCGGCGGCATGAGCTACCAAGTGTTGGCCCGCAAGTGGCGTCCGCAGAGCTTCGACGACGTCGTCGGGCAAGAAGCCGTGGTGAAGACCCTGAAGACCGCGCTCGCCACCGAGCGCGTGCACCATGCGTACCTGTTCACGGGGTCGCGCGGGGTGGGCAAGACGACGCTGGCGCGCATCATGGCGAAGACCATCGCCACCGAGCCAGGCGAAGCCGGCGACCAAGACCGCAAAGAAATCGCCGAGGGCACCAGCGTCGACGTCGTCGAGATCGACGGTGCCTCCAACAACAGCGTCGACGCTGTGCGGGAGATTCGGGAGATCGCGCGCTTCATGCCGCAGCGCTGCAAATACAAGATCTTCATCATCGACGAAGTGCACATGTTGTCGACGAGCGCGTTCAACGCGTTGCTGAAGATCCTCGAAGAGCCCCCGCCGCATGTGAAGTTCATCTTCGCCACCACCGAGCCGCACAAACTGCCGGTGACCATCCTGTCGCGTTGTCAGCGGTACGACTTCAAACGCATCTCGACGGCGAGCATCGTCGGGCGTCTGCAATACGTGCTCGAACAAGAGGGCATGGGCATCGACGACGCCGGCCTCATGGTCATCGCGCAAGCGGCCGAGGGCGGCATGCGCGACGCGCTCAGCCTCACCGACCAAGTGCTGTCGTTCGCCGGCGGCGACGGCGGCGTCATCTCGCACCAGGCCGTCACCGAGGCGCTGGGGCTCATCGACCGCCGCTCCATCGTCAAGCTCACCCACGCCATCATCGACCGCGACGCCAAGAGCGCCCTCGACGTCGTCGACGAGGCCTACACCCGCGGCCATGACCTGCGCCAGCTCTCTGAAGGCCTCGCCCATGAACTGCGGCACCTGTCGATCGCCAAAGCGACGGGGAGCATCGAAGGCTACGCCGACCTCGCCGAGGCCGACGTGCAGCTCATCGACGACAAAGCGCAGCAATGCGACGGCAAAGACTTGCACCGCTTGTTCACCCAAGCCCTCGAGGGCGTCGACCTCGTGGTGCGTGCCGAAAAGCCGCGTCTCGCCGTCGAGCTGAGCGTGTTGGGCATGTGCGACCGGCCGCAGCCTGCCGACGTGGTGCGCGTTTCTGAAGCCATCACCCGGCTCGACCTGCTGGCCCGCGGCAAACCCGTGCCCGCGTCGCGCTTTGCCGATGATGCTCCCGCCGTGTCTGTGGCCAAAGAAGCTGTGGCCTTGCGCGCTGCGCCCGTTGCAGCTCCACCGACGTCGACGCCGCCTCCCACAGCGCCTGCACCGTCGGCACCTGAGCCTCCAGCTCCGGCGCCCGAGCCTCCCAAAGCTGCAGCTGCCAAGCCAACGCCGCCGCCCAAACCAACGCCGCCGCCCAAACCAACGCCGCCGCCCCAGCCGGAGCCGACGCCGGCGAAAGCCGAGCCCGCGCCAACGCCTCCTTCGTCGTCACCGGCGCCCTCACCGTCGTCCAACGACGCCGGCCCTCCTCCTGGGCACCCGCTCGCCGAAGACAACAGCTTTGCCGAAGAGCAGTTCAACATGGTGCGCAACGCCGTCGACGAGCGCCGCAACGCTCCGCCGCCGGCCGCTCCTGTCGAAGAGCCCACCGTCGACGATGACGACGACGACGAGTTCACCGAAGACGACTGGAAAGACCCCACCCGGCACCTGCTGCTCGAAGGCGTTGACCCCCGTTGGTTGACCTTTCTCGATGCCATCAGTCCGCAAGCGCCGGGCCTCGCCGGCACCCTCGAACATGGCCACCCTGTCGTCGTCGACGACGAAGGCATCACGCTGGTGTTCAAGAACGAGTTGCACGAAGCCAACGCCCAGGCGGCCGACAAGGCCCTCATCGAGAAGGGTCTGTCGACGTTTGAAAACGGCAGCCGGTTCGAGGTGAGTTTGGCGCCCTCTGTCGACGAGGAGCTGCCGGTGTCGGTGGCACAGTCGCGTCGCATCGCCATCAAGAAAGCCGACGAAGCCTTGCGCCACCACGCCGAGAACCACCCGGTCGTCGCCAAAGCGTTGGCGCTGTTTGGCGGCCGGCTCAAAGGCGTCAAGCGCGCCTAGCGTCGTCGTCGTCGAGGAGAGCTGCATGCACCTGCGCGACCACCGATTTGCCGACGCCGGGTTCACCGCCATCGTCGCCCACCGCGGGGGCGCCAAGCAGTGGCCCGAAAACACCGTCGACGCCCTCGAAGGCGCATTGGGCATTGGCCCCGTCGGCGTTGACGCCGTGGAGGTGGACGTGCACCCCTCCAGCGATGGTGTCGTTGTCGTCGTGCACGACGCCCGCCTCCACCGCACCACGCCCGCAGCAGGTTTGGTCGTCGAGCACACCGCGCAACAGCTGCAAGAGATCGTGCCCCACGACGCGCAGCACGGCATCGCCACGTTGACGACATGGGCCGAACGCCTCCACGCCGAGAGCGTGGCCCTCAGCCTTGAACTCAAGGTCGACGTCGACAACCAGCCCTACCCCGGGTTGGAAGCCGCCTGCGTCGACGTCCTGCGTGCGACCCGCACGGCCGACGCCGCCATGGTGCACAGCTTCTCGTTTGCCCAGCTGAAGACGCTGCGCGCCCTCGACGACAACCTGTTCTTGGGCGCCAACGTCGAACAAGACACCGAAGATGCTGCCGGCTCTTTCGCTGCGCTTGTCGACGAGGTGAAGGCGCTCGGCGCCGGCAACCTCAACGCCGATTTTCGCATGATGACGGAGGCCAAGTTGCAGGCGGCCCATGACGCCGGACTCACCGTCACGTTGTGGACCGTCGACGACGACGACGACCTCATCCGTTGGATGCAAGCGGGCGTCGACGTCATCGCCACCGATCGTCCGACGCGCGCGCTCGAACTCAGAGTCGAGTTGCAGGCGAGCGCGCCGCGGTGATCAACGCCACGAACGCGTCCTGTGCAGGATGGGACGTCGTCACTCGATAGGTCCCCGAACGTTTGCCTCCCGCGTCGGTGTGCACGTCGACGTCGACAAATCCCGCCCGACGCAGCAGCTGCACGAGTTCAGGGATGCTCCACACCCGCCAGTCGTAGCTGAAGGCCCGCGGCCACGTCTGCTCGCCTTGCGCAAACGTCAGATGAAAGCGAGCGCGGTTTGTGATGGCGTCGAAACTCTCTTGCACCCAATGCATGGTGTAGGGCTGGCGGTCGTCGTCGAGCTTCGTCGTCACCGCCGTGTGCGGGCCTTGTTGCACGAGGTGCCCGGCGTTCACGTCGAGCACCAACAAGCCATGGTCGTTGAGGTTGCTGAAGGCAAACGCGAAGTACGCCAGCAACGTCTCCTCGTCGTGAAACACGCTGTAGGAGAAGTTTTCAGCAACGATGACGTCGACAAAGTCGACCGGTTCGTCCCCTTGCACCTCGCGCACGTCGCCCTGCATCAGCTGGAGCCGCCGACGAGCGTCCACGTCGAGCAACTGTGCATGGCGCGCTTCTCCGGCCTGCAATGTCTCTTGGCAGTGGTCGACGCCGAGGGCCACGCGCTCGACGCTTGACGCCACGAAGTGACGGGCGACGACGGCGGTGCCGCAAAAGTCTTCGCGCAACGACGTCGGGACACTGCCAAACCGGCGTTTGAAGACTTGGTCGATGAAGCGCAACGTGAACGCAGGATTCTGCACGCCGTGTTCGTACAGCGCATGACGTCGTTCGGGAGGGCCCTCCACCGTCATGGCGCAGACGTCGACGACGGGGCGCGGCGCGCTGCTCGCTGCTTCCGCCGTTTGCGATGCCGCTTCTGCCTTTGCTCGCCCCGCCATTGGCGCTCGGCGTCGTCGAGGAGCGTGCGTCGTCCGGCCGCCGTCGCTGGATTGCGTTTGCGCCATTCAAAATGCTGGTAGTCCTTCACCGAACGCCAGCGGCCGCCCCATTGAAAGCCGAACAAGCTGAAGATGCGGGTGACATCGGACGGGTAGCGAATGCGGCCCACGTCGTCGGTGCGCTCGACGAAGGCCTTCCCAGCAGGAGGCAGCACCTTCTGCTTGCCGTTCTTGGTGCGAACGTACGGGTTCCACAGCGGATTGACGTCGACGGCACGGCCAAACGAATGCGTGGAATAGGCGTCGAGGCCGACCTTCTTGCGACAGTTGAAGGCTGAAGTGTTGTTGGCCGCCATGCTCTTGTCGTCGTCTCCGGCGAACTGCCGAATGGGATGCACCTGTTCGACGACGAAGCCTTGGGCGTAGAGATGGTCAAAGACGCGGGCGACGTGGGCGCCGATGTCTTGGTGCACGACGAGTGCGCCCTGATGGGTTGCGCCGTCGACCCCATGGTGGTGGACGTCGACGACCACCAGGGCGTCCAGGCCCACGGGGCAGCCGGGCCTCCACGTCACCCCCGTCATCGCTGTTTTTTCGACGTCGGTGAGCGGCCGCACCGTGGCCGGTTCAGCCGCCGATGCAGCACTCGCCCCAAGGAACAGCGTTCCCAACAGCAGCAGGACTTGGCGTGTCAGTGCGGAGGTCGTCGACGTCAAGCAGGCACTCCTGGTCGAAGGGTCACCCTCACTTGGGCAGGGCGAAGCGCCCTTTGTCGACGGTGGCGTTCTTCTCGACGCTGCGCAGGGTGGCTTGTTTGACGAGCTTGCCGTCGGCGTGCACTTCCCACGTCTTGGGCCACCACGCGCCACCTTCGGGCGAGCCGTAGCCGAGAAGTTTGGTGTCGACCCGGCTCAGCTTGCCATCGGCGGCCTTCTTCACCTGCACCAGACGGCTGAGCTGCAGCGACTTTTTGTCGATCCAGATGGAGGGTTTGTCGTCTTCAAAAGCTTTGGCGCCGAGCACGTACATCACGCGCCCGTCGTGGCGGCCGTACGACACGACTTTGTCGTCGACACCCATGGCTTTGAGTGCGGCGAACAGACGCTTGCTGGCGTCGATGCGCGCCAACGGCTCACCCATGGTGAAGAAGTCACTGATGAAGTCAGGCCGCCGCTTCTTGGTTTGCTTGCTGCCGCCGTATTCGATGCGTTGCTTCTTCTTGGTGAGCAGCAGGAGGTCTTGCCCGTCGGGGCGTGCCGTCTCACGTCGCAGCGACGTCGGCGTCATCACCCACGTGCTCTCTTGCCCCTCAAAACCGTCGTCCCCCGTGTCATAGCGGCGCACATCGGCCTCGATGGCGAGGCTGCGAATGCCGAGGCGGTAGCGCATGCCCACGGCCTGTTCGAGCACCCACTTCGTCGATGGGCGAAACGCCCAAGCGACTTGTGGCGCCGCCATGGCGACGGCTCCCATCCCGGTTGCTTGCAGCAGTTCTCGACGTCGCATTCCACGTTCTCCTTGGCTGCCGTCGCCTTGCCGCAGAAGGTCGGAGGAGACAATGCCGGTTGCGTCCTAGCGTGGCCAACGCGCCTTTTCAAACGGCCCGATATGCACACGTTGCCACACCGCTTTTGATGAGACGTCCAGGCCGCCTCAGGCATTCCGCCTGGCCCGATGACGACACCGTCCGGACAGAGCGATCGTGTTTTTCTATCGCGAAGACATCAAGAGTCGGTCGCGACTGCCGATTCCCCACACAGCCCGTGCCCGAGGGGCCTCTGTTGCACCGATCGCGGCGGAGATGAGGGGCAAAGGAGCGCTGATGACACTTGAAGATTTGTTTCCAGGCCGCATGGGCCGGGTCGTCTTGACGCGCGTCGCCATTCGCGTGCGACGACCAGACGTTTTGAAGATGGCACCCACCGCCCACCTCGATGACAAGCTTGCCGCCTTGCTCACCGACGCCAAAACCCAAGTTCAGAAAGGCTAAACCATGTCACGTCAACTTCCCCCGATGGGTCCGTCCGACCATGGCCGTGTGTTGCTCGCCAAAGAACCCTTGGTGTTTCACTGCAACTACTACAACTACTACCTGCAAAAGACGCTGCTCCTCGACGACGAGCTCGGCATGGAAGACGTCATCACCGACGCCGCCTGCGAAGTCGGCTACGCCGTGTTGCGGGGCGCCACCAACGCCGGTGCCGACCCACAGGCGCGTCTGCAGATGGCCCAAGACATCTTTGCCCAGCTGGGCTTTGGCACCATCGACTTCAGCGCCGTCGACGACAACGGCGGCACTGTCAAGGTGCCCGTGTCGCACTACGGCCGCTGCATGACGATGGCTGCCCCCGACGGCACCGAGTTCGAACGGCCGCAGAACTACTTTGACGCAGGCTTCGCC